>Ga0208149_1000690_pt1 | contig 12854 bp, 21 predicted proteins | sample DEB08_DNA_15_FD_184533 | JGI IMG/M metagenome (GOLD analysis project Ga0208149, IMG submission 184533) | Aqueous microbial communities from the Delaware River and Bay under freshwater to marine salinity gradient to study organic matter... | ecosystem: Environmental > Aquatic > Marine > Coastal ... | reverse complement strand
AACGGTTAAGAAATGTTTCATTTCTGCGTCGTTGATGTATTTATAATACTACGGTTTCCCGCCCCCGTCAAGGCCCTACTTGGGTTTTTTGGCCGCTGCTCTGACTTTCTTATCAATGTGTGGGTTGCCCGTTGGTGGCATTGCCTTAGCACTAATAGGGTCTAAACGATTAAATCTCTGCGCTACTTTTTTACCGTCCACCAAATCTGGATGATATCCGTTCACCATCTTAGGTGGTTCTTCTTCAGGGAATCCAAGTGGTGATGGTTTGCCGTCATAGTATCCAGGAATTTTATTCGCAATATCCTTTACTGATTTAAGTTTTTTCTTCTCTGTAATAACTTCTCTCTTTGTCTCAAAACTTTCTTTTCTATTTTTATTTTCCTCTCTGTGTTTCTTTCTAAGACTTTGCCTCCTTTTGTTCGCTTTATCAAGTCTTGCTTTTGCCATATCTCTTTGAGCATCGGTAGCATCTGCTGGTAAATCATTCAATGCTCTTCGAGCATCTCTGAGTTCTTTACCTGCTGCTTCGACATCTGCTTGTTGTTGAGGAGTGAGTTCTTTTCCTTGTTGACCAATAGAAGGTCCACCATCTTGAGGAATAGTATTTTGTCCAGGAGCAGCACCCCAATCATCAGTACCACCAACCATTTGCTGAACTTGAGGAACTGCATCCATAAGTGTTTTGACTAAAAATGCTCCACCGATAGCAATAGCTGCTTGTCCTGCAGGTGATGCCAAGAATGCTGCAGCAGCAGGAACACTAAGAACACCAGCATCTGCAAGTTGTGCTACCTCTGGACCAGAAGCACGCATTGCTTTTTCTAAAGATTTTACATCATCAGGAGTCATTTCACTATTACCAAGGAGTTCATCAGCAGCATTGAGATAATCTGCTGGTTCATTGGGACTGTAATCATTAATGTCAACGCCAGGAGTAGTACCCGCTTCCCCTGGAGGTGCTTGTGCAAATGGATCATATTCACCTGGAGGAACTGCACCAGTTCCAGGGAAGTTAACACCCAACATCTTTGCGACATATTCGTCACCAGCCTTCAACATTTTTCTGAGTTTCTTCAGTCTTTCTTGTGGAGAAAGATTTGAAAGGGTTGGAGAATCTCTAATGAATGCTGTTGCCTCTGGAGAATCAAGAGAAACCAAAACATTCATTGGTCTTCTTCTTCTAAAAGAAATATTACTTATTCCATAAAGTTTTGTTCCCTTAAACAAATTATAAACTGTTTGACCAATATGGATATAATCGGCATCGGTTACATCAGGTTCTATAGTTGCTCCACTTATAGGAGCAGCTGGCCATGTAATATACTCCAGTTCTGGATCTTCATCTGTTCCAACATTATTAAACCATCCATATCTTTGCAACATACTATTAAACCAAATAAACTCTCCAAGACCCCTGTAATCACTCTGACTATTTTTATTATCTCTTAAATAAAAACTAATCATATTTGCTGCTGCTGCAAAACCATCATCACTATCTGGAAATAGATTACTCATAGTTGTATGATTTAATCCACTTATTGGTATTGTCTGACTTCTAAAATGCCTTCCATGATAACCATGCCCATCACTTGTATTAGTATCAATGACTAGAGTTACACCAGAAGTTCTAAATTTTTCGGGTATAGTAATATTTACATTTCTAAATGAACTTGCAGAAGTTGATATAACCTCAATAGCATCTGAGGCATCATCAACAGTCATAAAATATACATTAAGACTCCTTGTCGGTAACATACCTCCATTGGAATTATTTCCAGCAATTGCTGTTATGTTTACAGTATCAACCGCAGAAAAATCAAAACTATTAGTTGAAAATCCTGAGGAATAACTACTCTCACCACCAACATTAATAGTTCCATCACTAGAAGAAAATCCTCCAGTAAATCCACTATCAGTTCCACCACTGAAGGAGTTATCACCACTATCATCTGAATACGAACTTGCATCTAGAGATGTTACTACTAAGTCCGTATCACCTTGACCAGGAAGTGTTGCTGTGAACATTCCAGCAGAACTCATAGTAGGTCCTTCTTGGAGGTCACATCTCCAATTAGAAAATTCTGGGCTACAAAGATTTCTTAGATACTCTAACCTTTCTTCTTGCAATCTTTTGAGATTATTATTTTCCTCTAATTTTTGTTCGTGCAACTTTTTCACACGCTTCATATCTACGTGCTTAAGTGCTCTGCTGTATAAACTCATCTTTCAGAGAACTTTTTATATATTTATTCTACCATATCTTTTCCTAAATACTTCCAGTGTAAATACTCTAGGTTAATGAAGAAAGCGTTAATAGCTTTTGGAATGTTACTGATGACCGCAGGTGCAGCAAATGCTGGCGGACTTGTTACTAAACATGCTTCTTCGGTCCAACTGACTGTTGATGCTGCTCGCTCTACTGCGGTAAGAATTGGTGGTAGTTATTCTGCTTCTGGTTCTAACATCACGGCAGGCACGATGGGTGGTGCTACCTCTGGTGCTGGCACATACACCGTCACCACATCTGGTCAAGACTGGTCGTTGAGTGAAACATACAACGCAGCAGATAGTGTTCCTGCATCTGCTGTTAGCACAGGTGATGTTCCTAACTTCGGTAACCTTACCTCTTATGCTGCTGGTTCTGCTGGCACACTCGCAGGTACGATTGACAGAACTCATGCTATCACGCTGACTGCTGGTGGTGCTGGTTCATCTGCAACAGGACAATTCGTTACTGAGATCACTGTTATCGACTAATACTATATAACCATGAAGAGATTATTTTTCGTGGCATTACTACTGGGATCACCAGCAATGGCAGTCCCAGTAGTCCCTAATTTCACACAGGGGTCGATGACAAGCCACACAGAAACGACACAAAAAATTACAGAAACCATCAACTCGATGGACTATAACACTGGATATCAATACTCTGCAACTGGGAGTGGAATCACCGTCAACGGCAATCTTTCGCCAGGGACGGGCGCAACTAATGTAACTATAGATGGAGTGACATCATCATGGACTGGAGTAACCAGCAAACCAACATTCACACAAACAACTCCAGGGGGAGCGTTTCAGTTCACAGAAACGTATCGGGGTCCGGGTTTAAGCAATCAAACGATAATTCAAAGAACCACAGAAGTTACAAGCGTAACAGACACAACCTCCATTTTCTCGCAGTAATCCTAAGTGTTATCTCCCCAGCACTGGTCCAACAAAGAGTTCTTGCTGAGACTGTCGGCGGCGTTAGCGCCACTGCTGCTCCTGTTGCTAATTCCTCTGGTAGTGTCACAAACCAAGCAATCCAAGTCTTACAAGGACCTTACATCACTAATACATACGGTGGCGGAATACAGTGCCAAGGTCCTACCCTCAATTTCACACCATATGTAACTGGTAGTGCTTCTGCTACCAAACCATATGAACCTTATTATATGGATCCTGTCTATGATATGAGAGACATGGATGAAGATGGAGCACCAGACAATCCTGGTTCTGTGCTGTATCGTGTCCCTGTAAGAACTGGTCAGAAAGATAACTACAACCTTGGTGTTGGTTTCTCTGCTACGTGGTCCCGCCCTCTTGATAAGAAGTTGCAAGACCAATGTAAAGAAGCAGCTGCTGCCAACATTGCTTTGATGCAACAGACAACTGCCAATAAGAGATTAGACTTCGAAATTGCCAGACTCAAGAATTGTGGTGAGTTGTTAAAGCAAGGAATCCAGTTCCATCCCAAGTCACCTTACTATTCTGTCTGTGCTGATGTAGTTGTGAATAATCCTCCAGGACATACTCACCCACACTATCACACTATCCCTTCCGCTTCTTCTTCCTTGGGAACACAGAACGCAACTCCTTCACAGCGTGATTCATCTGACGCTGCTCTGCTCGGCGCTCCCCTATCGATAAAACCGGAATAGGTTTCTTACGAATCGTAGCAATCTTCTTCATAACTTTCTTAACCGTTGGTTTGACTGCTTTCAAAAGTATGTCTGCCAACGGTTTTGCTAATAGTGCTGATGCAGTAGCAACCACAGCAACACCACCAACCTGCATTACTTGTCCTCCACTGGGAAGTCCTGCTACTATCTGTTGAGGTAGTGGGACTGCTTCTGTTATCTGAACACACTCATTACCTATGAGTTTATATTCAGTAACCTTCTTTCGGAAACCTTCTACATATGTTCCGACAGGTTCTTTTGCTTGCTGTGATGCTGTGGGACAATCTACCTTGGCAGTAGCAGGTGGTGTGGGATTGGGAAGATCAACTTGCCCAGGAGGTTTAGGTTTCTCCGATTTCCTTGTGTCTACACCAGAAGGAGCAGTAGGAACAATCTGATTAGGTTCGAAATTAATAGGATTATAACTGGGAACACCAGAATCGCAGTATGTAACCAAACCTCTTTGGTCATCATTTCCAACAGTTTTGGATTTGCTGTTCGATTCGTGTGCTTCGACACAACCTGGAATATCCACTACAGGTACACCAATATTTACCACTACAGGTGGTTCTGTTGGAATTGATTGTGAAGTATTATTGAAGTCATAAGTGGGGATTTGAACAGTCTGAATAGAATCTATTCTTATTTCCCTACTTGTAATATTGGGAATCTCAGGCATCAGTCATCATCATTAAAGATATTAATGATACCAGTCCAAATAGAATGAAAGAAGACATAAAGAAAAAATGTTTCTGTTGCTTCTTTCTTTGCTCTTTTCTTATGTGTTGATTGTATCATTTCAATTAAAATTTTCTATTTTTTATTGGCCAAGTAGATTCCATTCCTGCGACTAATAAAATCACGAATGAAAATACAAAAAGTGCGCTCATTCTACTAACGTACCATGAGCACGACGAATTTCACGTAGTTCCTCAAAGTTCTTCTGTTTAGTTCCTCCGTCATATGCCCAGGCATATCCCTCTACAATCATTTGTTCGTTGAGGGACAGTTCTGCGTCTCCGATATAGAGCCACCCGAGAAGGCGTCCATACTTTCCAACACCACCAACAAGCTCAGTACGGATAACGAGATCGTCATCCCCTTCAATAGCGCCTTTAAGTCTTTCTTCCAACCAGTGAGTAGCATCGTACCCAAGTGCTTTTTCTTCATCATCTTTAGTTCTCTTTTCAGGAGTGTCTACCCCAGCAACTCTAACTCTCTCCTTCTTATAGAGATCAAATCCTAGATCAATGGTGACATCAATAGTGTCTCCATCAAGAACTCTGTTGATCTCTACTACTCTAAAATTGTAGCAGCTCTTCCTGCTTGGTGGTGTCATTGCTCCCATAGTTTACTCCTTAATACAAATAATCTGTGATGGATTGTAAGTATTTAGAGCACAAGTAAAAACTTCGTGTGGGTACACAAAAATTTTATACAGAGTAAGAGTAGAAATTACAAGATTCATACCAATAATCCAAGGTTGTACCTTATGAATCTTGTTGATATTTTCTTCACTCCAATACTCTTTCCACCACCTTTTCATTTTTTCTTTCCTCCGTTCTTAGCCTTCTTCGCTGTTGCGTTGCCCTGGTTCTGCTTCTTGTTGTTTGCAGTCCCCTTCTTGCCCTTGTTCGGACTCTTGGACATCTTCTTCTAGTTCCTTAAATGATAGGCGTAGAATATATATGACACAATACAGCGTAAATGCGAGTCCGCAACATAAAAGAATGATTACACTCCAAACAGGATTGTTTAAATTTTCATGGGTTCTTAGAAGCAATTCCATTTAAATACTCCTTTTCCGTTTGATAAGGAACAACTTTTCCAGTCTTAAGTTCCCATGCACTAATTAATTCTGGTATCAACCACTCATCTATACGAGAGCAATACTCCCAGTTAGCAGGAACAGTAGTACAAGGAATAACTACCGTAGACCAAAAAGAAACCACATAATTTAGAATTGTAAGCATCAATATTCATCTCCACTTTTTATGATTTATAGAAGTATCATTCCAATCATTACCATCTGCCCATGGAGAAATGATACGAATATCATCAAGACCTTCTATATCAGACTTTTTGATTTCTGTTACTGGTTCCTGTTTCTCCTCTTCATCCCAAGTTTTTATAATCTCATTAACTTGTTTATCTACGTCGGTCATTTCCATATCAACTTTACCCTGAACCCACATAGCCCATAACCACTCTATGAAACCTAGGGCAAGATGATTGATGGGAAACTTTTGTTCGTTTGCCCATCTCTTACTTTTGGTGTACCAGTTATCTTCTCCACCCCAGTAATACTTAAACTTGTGTTCTATTTTAGGATCAGCAGTCATTAAATGTAGACCCCACTTCAGAACCAAGTTCAGAACCTACTTGTTGTCCCAGAAGAAGTGCCCAACCACCTGCTAACCACCCAACATAAGGAATGCTAGAAACAGCAGGAACTATAAGTCCAGCACTAATTGCGGTCCCCGCCATCGCACCTTGTGATCGTGCGCCAGCGTCCGCCCTGATGCACTCTTCGCTTTTGGCACCCAACTTTCCCTCGGGGTCTAATGCCCCACCTCCTAGGTTTCTAGCACCATCCATCGTATATTGGTCTACACGATATTCTCTTCTACGTGTTGTACCACCACCAAAGAATCCACTCTTATTCTGATCTAACTGAAGAGATCTTTCTGAGTTTAAGATGGCAGGATCATTTGCCTTAAACTCAATCTTATATCCATCCCCGTTTGCTTCTACCTTGTAAGAAGAATAGTCACCACTAGGAAAGTTAATAACAGGATATTGAGGACGAGTTGCATTCAACAAATGACCGAGAATACCAATATGAGCAATACCAAACACCACACCTAATCCAATAGCAATATTCTTTGCTGAGAATCTTTTTGGTGGTGTGGGTGATATTACTTCTGGAACATCAGTCTTTTTGTTGAATGCCATAATCAGAATGGAAGAGAGGTTCCTGTTGGAACTGCACCGCCAGTTACTTCTGGCATCTTAGGCATAGCAGATTCTAACATACCAGGAAGAGCACCAGCAACTGCTTCGGTTGCTGCTTTAGTTGCTGCTTCTTTTGCCTGTTCGATAAGTGCATCCTTATTAAGATACACATAAGCACCACCACCAACAATGGCAGCAGATACACCAAATGAAACAAGAGCTAAAACGTTGATAAGTTTTTGCATTTTATTGTCCAGTAAAGGTTTTATCTAAATCCTTCAACTCAGAGTAATATTCACAGGGATATTCCATAGCAACTGGTTCATCATAAATCATCATTTCGGTACGGCAAATTCCATTACCGATTTCCATATGACCAACAATAAACAAAGTGAGTAGTATCATGGCATTAAATTGTAGGCATTACAGGAGGTTCGCCGTCCTTCTTAGGAGCAGCAGTTGAGATTTGAAGAGGTGCCTGTTCAATACGAATCGTTTGAGCAGGAGCAGTTGCGGCAGCAGCAGCAATCAATTTCTCCAAATCTGCCTTAGATACACCGCCAGCATTACCCATTTTCATCGTTCCATCGCCAGACTTCTTAGCAGTCTGAACACCGAAGGTAGCTAAAACTCCAGTGAATACCGATGCGATGAAAGTGGGGTCAAGTTTCTGCTCAGGAATACCAAGTGCAGCAGGGAGTTTAATATAAGCAAGGGTCAGGATACCACCAGACCATACAAGGATTCCAAGGCGAACCATTGTGCTGATTGCTTCCAACTGACTATCATGGTCAGTAGCAGCATCTTTCAACTTGCCAAACAAACCCTTTTTCTTTTCTTCTTCCTTTACTTCTGCTTTAGGAGATTCTTTTACTTCTTCTGGCATTATGTGTGAAATAAGGCATTGCTATTTATGGTGCCAATATCTCAACACTGATATTTGTTTTTTGTATTTGGTTGTATTTTTTACAAAGGGTTTCACTTGATTCGTGTTCCCATCTGTGATATGCACTTTTTAGGGATTTGACGTAATCAGTACCACCACAACCTACCATTTCTTCGGCAACGATGGTCTTGATTAACACATCTCTCGTTAAATGTGTCATATGTAAATTCTTTTTTCCAACAACAAATTCTACATTGTAAAACAAAAAAGCCCTCAAAGAATTTGTCTTGGCTGGTCTTCCGAAAAATTTCGGATGTTATTATTTAGTGATGTAGTTATTTTCGATCAACCACTTACGGGTGAGTGGAGTTGGTTCATAATCAGTCCACATTGTACCGCGAGCACAGGATTCAAGTGCTTCCATCGTAACTTTTTCGGTTCTACCTGCCCATCCTGCCTCTGCTTCCCAGGGTACAGCAGATGCTGGATAACTACGTTCTGCCATCTCACGATAGAGCATAGGAATATCTTCTTCTGGTCTGATGATGGCAATTAAAGAGTTCTTGATAGAACCCGCCATGCAGTCTTGGGCAACGTGCCATCCTTCGTGCCTCATTACACTCATCAACACACCCTGACGATGCATAAAGGCATCATTCAAAAAGAAGTTATTGCTTACAGTATGGTATACTCCACGATGACCAGGAGGAAAATACTTCTCTGGTCCTAGAAAAACCATAACTCCGATCTTATCAAGGGAAAGAAGCATCTGGTCAAACTCATCAGCAACAACAGAAAAATCCCTATTAGGATAGTTACGCTTAATGTCCTCGATTGAGGTGATCCGTCTAACATTTTCGGTGCATTCTCGTAAGATCATGCAACCCAATGAATCCATAGTATAGAATCCTTTTTCAAGTTTTGGATCTGCTAATGCAGGAGTTCCCATTGAAACTGCTGCAAGCATACCAATAATAAATTTTTTCATGGTTTAAAGTATTTTATGTAAAGTGCTGATGCTTCTAAGTGTTTACCTTGATTCGTTAACTCTCGGATTCTTGAAAGAATCTTTCTTTTAAATGTCTTAGATGACTCCTCCATCTTCATCATCTCCTATGTATTCTAGTGAAAAGATGTCGTGATCTGTTAAGTTAGGATCCAACCATTCAGAAAACTCACATTTGAGAGCATAAGCATTTTCTAGACTGGAAATACTACCTTCATCAAATTCACACAGATAATGGATACGATCCACTGCCCAATCATGAATTTGACTTAAAGTATTCTCCAAAGTCTCCATAGTCCTTACGCATATAGCGCCCTAGAATATTGCTATTATAGTACGCTGGGCATCCATCGTCAAGTGCTTCGATCAGTACATTATTTAAAAATAGTTGTTTGGTCTCCTCATAGTTACATTGACCTTTTGTTGTATGAAGACTCAATATCTTTCTATCGAAATTCTCTTTGCCATACTTTTTTATATCCTCCTTTAACTCTGGACAAGATCCATAATATTTCTTCCAATCAGATTCTTGTTTTACTTTTCTCTTCTTTCCAGGAGGTTTTCTGAACGACCAAAAATACTTTCTCCCAATGTACGATCGTCCGTTGGACTTATTGGTAATGTGATAAACAAAACCGAAGTAATCCCCAATAGAGTCACTATCAAAAGGTCTCTCATTATATCTCCATGGATTCTCATAACTCATATTATAGAATTCAATGAGCTATTATTTATCTTTAACCGGGACAAAGGTGAGTCTAAGTATTTTTGGGTACTTTGTCAAGTTCCTTGATAAATACCTAATAAAAGTGCTATAATAATGGCTTCAGTATCCGTCAGTAATTTAATAATAGAAAAAGGAATATCCTTTTCACAATCATTTGATTTATCAGAATCTTTGTCTGGATGTTCGGGTACATCTCACATAAGAAAAAGTGCCTCTAGTTCAAGATATACACCATTTATTTTAACAATCACAGACGAATCTAATGGAATAATAAACCTCTCATTAACAAGCGAAGTGACATCTACACTTAAAAGTGGAAGACACGTTTATGATGTGCTAATAACAAGGGGAGATACTACCAAATTTATAGCCGTAGAAGGTATGGTAAACATAAGACCAGGTATATCGACAGCATGTACCTACCAATAAATATTTTAAATCAATTATAAATTAAAAGAATAATGGCAATATTTGTCAATAACTTAATAATCTACACGGGAACAGATTTTAATCAGACTTTTACATTGCAAAATAATAACAATTTAAGTCCATTAGATTTAACTGACTATACTGCTTGTGCAGAGATTAAAACACATGAAGGATCATTGACAAGAACCCCATTTACAATATCATTTCCAAATAGATTGACAGGTACAATAACAATATCTTTACCTTCAGCAACTACATCATCTATGAAACCTGGAAATTATGTCTATGACCTTTTTGTAAAAAGTTCAAATGATTCGATAAAAGTTGTTGAAGGTAAAGTATTTGTAAAACAAGCAGTAACTAGAATATAATAATCAAATTTTATTAGATCTAACAATATTTCCTATTGTTTGACTATCCATTTCCAACATCACATAATGTGCTTCTTCAAGAGTTTTAACCTGATCACTATTAATTAAATATTCTAAAACAATATCATATGCATCATATGACTCTTTAGTAGTTGCAACCTTTTCATTTGCTTTCTTTTCTGCAGATTTTTTCAACCTTTCAGTTTCTGCTTTAATAGAATCATCAACAGATTTAGTATCAATTTTTCCTGGACCTTCTGGGCCACCCATTAATTTGCCTTGACGCTGTTTAGATCTGTTAGTCATTCGACGAAGTTCTTCAGCATCTTTCTCCATCTGACTTTGACCAGTACCCTTCTGAGTACCATCAGCATTTACTTTGGCGGCAAGTTTTGGATTTGCCTTTGCCCATTGCTCCAGACCATACTTCTTAGCAGCTTCTGGATCCTTTGTTCTCAGTTCTTGATACTTCTTATTAACATCTCCAGTCGCAGATGGTTTTGTTGAAGGTGTTGAAGGTGCTTGGGAAGATGGTGTTGAAGGTGCTTGGGAAGATGGTGTTGAAGGGGTCGATGGGGTTTGTACGTCAGATGGAGTTGGTTTGGGGGCACCTTGTCCAGCACCACCTAATTTAGCACCAGCATAACCAGTGAGAACACCTGTACCTGCCGCAAGAGCACCCATTGCCGCAGTCTTAACACCTCTAGTTGCCCGAGCAATTCTTGCTTGCTTCAAAAGATCTGTAGACTGTTTAGGTGATAAAGATCCTGTTGGTACTGTTACACCAGATTTTGCTGCTTTACTTTTGGCAAGTTTTTCTACAGCCGCTGCAGCTCTGGAAGCATTTCCAGATTTTGTAAATTGTGCTCCAACTCTTCTTTCAACACCAGCAGTTGCTGCCTTTTGAACACCGGTTTTAACTGCTGTCTTTGCGGCAGATGCTCCGGCACGAGCACCTTTAGCAATAGCACCAGCGCCCCTACCAAGAAGACGAATTAATCCAGCAAATTCCAACAGTTCAAGTTGTTCTTCAATGAAATCGTCAGAAATTATTTGTTCTGAAATTAAAGTTATATCTGAACTTAAATATCTTTCTAAAATAACTTCTTCATCAGAATGTGCTAAAAATTTAATAAAAGTTTCTGCATTATATCCTTCAGAAAACATTGATAATGCAATTGAAAGGATTATATCTTCCGTTAATTCTGCAGATTCTACATCATAATACTCAGATTCTTCATTTAAAAAATCTTGGTCTCTTACATGAATTTCTTCATATAAAAATCCAAGATTATTAATAAACTCTTGCGAAATTTTAGACATTTGTATAATTTAAATACCTTATATGAGGTATTTATAAAAATCACTTACCAGGAAGATGCTTTACACCTAACTTTTGCTGGCGTGCCATATCATTTTGTCTTGCTTTTTGGAGTGCTTGTTGTGCTTTTGCAGCATCATGCTTCCTATATGCACCTGCAAATAGTGTTCTACCAATTCTTTCTAATGGGTTTGAAGAAGTTTTAGCAAGTGATTGAGCACTTGGACCTGCCTTATAAACTGCTTTACCATCCTTAAATGCAAGATGACCCGCAACAGATTTACCACCTCTTTGAACTACACCAGTTTTAGCGAGTTGAACAGTTTTTCTTTGTGATCCAGAACCAGTTGACATGAATGCAGGTCCACCAGGTTTCTTTTGACTGAATGTAGTTTTTCCACCAATACCTTTGAGTGCACTTCCTGCTTGACGCTGACGATTTGCTTTTGCCATTGCTGCTCTTTCTTTTGCATTAGCGCCAGCAACAACATCAAATGCTCTTCCTGCCGCTTCTGCACCTCCGATAGCACCAGCAGTACCAAGAGCAGCACTACCAATACCACCTCCCCCAATGGCACCCAGAGTGCCTCCTGCGAGTCCTCCAGCAGCGACTGCAGCGCCTTTAGCAAGGGACCTTGCCCAACCAGATCCTTTTGCTTTTTCGTCTGCGGCACTTAAACCCACATCAAGAGCAGTTGCTGCTGGGCCAAGTACTTTAAGTGCTCTGCCAAATTTACCAGTTGGTTTTACTCCAGTGGGTGATTTTGCTCCAGAAGGCGCTGGAGTTGCAGAACGGGAAAGAAGTTTAGATCTTCTCGATGCTGCCGCTGCTTTTTCTGCAGAAGTTAGTCCTGTTCTAGAAGATGTTTTTTTTGCTGCATCAAAAGCACCTTTTTTCATGGCATCAGGAATATTATCACCAGTCGATCTTGCTAATGGACCACCAGATCTTCCTGGAGGTAATGCCTTTGTAGTTGGTGGAGTGGAAGTCTGCCTAATTACTTGTTGCCCTGGTGAAGGTTTTGATGCTGCTGGAGGTGCTTCTGGTGGCAATCTTCTAGATGCAGGTGTTGGTGTTGCATCAGTTGCATATCCACGATTTCCAGGATTTGGGTTATTAATGTCTTTATATGCCTGATTTTTACGATTAAGTAATCTACCTTGTCTTGCCTCACCAGCGTTTCTAATTTGAGATCCAGAAACTTTGGTTGT
>Ga0208149_1000681_pt1 | contig 12916 bp, 12 predicted proteins | sample DEB08_DNA_15_FD_184533 | JGI IMG/M metagenome (GOLD analysis project Ga0208149, IMG submission 184533) | Aqueous microbial communities from the Delaware River and Bay under freshwater to marine salinity gradient to study organic matter... | ecosystem: Environmental > Aquatic > Marine > Coastal ... | reverse complement strand
TAGGAACAAGAATCTTTTCGTTGAAGTGCTGTAGAACAGTGCGCCAGAACAGACTATGTTTTCTTTCATACGTTATTATAACAACTTATGTGAGTTTTATCAAGGGGTGGTTGCGTCCTGCTGTGCCGCATCGTCTCCGCCCCACTGTCCGTCTAATACAATGCTCCAATTACCGGCGGTGTAAACACCTTCGTATGATTTGACCCACTCTGTACCGTTGAACCTGTACTGTATTCCAGTGTTGAGATTGGTCACAAAATGTTGTGTTGAATCAGGATTTGATGCATCAAAGGCAATATTCCACTTCGACGTTGTGCTGTTGTATTCTATTATGTCTCCCACCCTGGCCACCAGTGTGCCCCATGTGTCACTCTGGAACGATGCTGTGCTGTCTCCCACATCGTTAATCACTAGATACCTATCCCCGTTGACAGGTGTGCCCGGATTAAATGTTGCTGGATTGATTATCTTCTTAACCGGGGATAAACTGTTTTCCCTCAAAGTATCAGTATCTATGTTGAATAATAGTATTGTGTCGTCAAGTGTGGTTGTTGATATTGTACCTACAATCTCTCCACCGTCGAACTGTTTTAATCTGATTTGTGAAGTACCATTTGTTACTTTTCCATATTGATCTAAAAGCACTTTCCAATTCACTGCCGGACCGAATGTCTCGAACGGGTCTAAGTTTGTTGGAGCGTGGGCACCTGTATGAAATCCATCCCCTCCCGACGAAACGTTGGTTCCGGTTGATCCTAATAACCTTAATTGATTACCAGTAACCAGTAATCCAAAATTGTTTGGTGTCACATAACTTCTTGATACAAGTTCTCCGTCTATGAGGCCTTTGGCTATGCCACCATCGTCGTCGTAAATGCTCATAATAATCTTCTGAACCACACCCAGTTTCTTGACCTTCACAGGTGGTGACAACCATATTGGCATACTGAACGTCATCGTTGCCACATCGATCTCGGAATCAGCACCAACTGGTATGGTCCTTGAACTGAAAGTTGTACCCGTAAGTTCCACATAACTGAGACTGGTCCAATCTATGTAGTTGTCAGACTTCTGTATCTCGAAGTCTGGGTTGAACAGGTATAATATCTGTTCCATTATCTGTAGTTTCTGATCGGTGTTTGTTGTCCATATGTCCGCCGAAACCTCTAACCTGAAAGGCGATGGCATCACTTTCTCTATGGTGTATCCAGCACCCAATTGGTTGGTATAATTACCATCACTGCCCACATCTCTTTCTCTGAGATGTTGTTTTTCTATGTGATAAGGATTCTGCATCCTATCCCTGTCATAGTTTAATTCCCGCACATAACAGGCTATCTTTGGGGCATATGCTAATGCGTTCTCTGAATTGTTTCTGATTATATTTGCCACCTGTCTTGTTGGGTCGCCGTAAACAACAGGTACTGCTCTCAACTGTACCGTGCCATCGGATCCTTTGCCTGTTTCCACAGAGAAATTGCTCAATATCCTGATGAATTGAGTAAGGAATTTTCTAACCTGCCCTTCGTAAAAATGTAGCATTAATTGTCAGCCTTTGGTTTTAGTGCTTCAGTCAACGACTGCCTTTGTTTTGTGGTCAACCCATTGATTGTGGATTCTGTTGCGTTGTTCACAAAACTTGTTTTATAATTGGCACGTGAATCGTTATTCGTTGTAGTTATTCTAACCGAATCTTCAATCTTAACCCATCTGGTACCGTCAAAACGGAACAATCTATTGGGTAGATAGTCTGTCCTCAAGAAGTAATCTCCTTTATCTATGTTAGAAGTAGGAAAAGAAATACCAAACCCGGCAGGGTTACCGTTAGGTGCAACACCATCACCGTCTAAATAGAAACCGTAGTGTGAACTTGCTGGTGTGTCTATCACAGCGTTCACAGTTTTGTCTGTACTCACCCTGTCTGTGTCATTGACATTTTCGGTCCTGATATTTCCACGTTCATCGATTGGTGCAACATAGTATTGTTTGTAATTGAAGCCAGACTTCGGTGCATCCTGTTCTGCTTGTGCTAGAATTTGATCGTTTATCGTTTTTTCTCTGTTGTAAGTACTCATGTAACTCGCAACAGATCCTTCTGTAGTTGCATCGCCAATAATATCCTTAAACTCCTGAGAATCTACTAGTGTCTTCATCTTCAATCTTAACAGGTGTGGCCACCATGTCTGCGAGAATCCTTCTGCGGCCCTGTTGACATCTTCCACCACGTAGTATCTTTTAAGTGCTATAGGTATACTCTCATCTAGGCTGTAATCTTCCTTCATGTGTGGGAATTCTATGACATCTCCTGCCATGGGTTTCCTGCCAATCCTCTCCACTATGTCGTTAAGGTGAACTGTTAAAAATAGTGTGTCGTTCTGTAAGAACATACCAAACTGTGAAAGGTTGAAATCAGCGTCTTGCACGTTGTAGATACCCCTGACAACGTACACGTCGTCCGCGTACTTCCTATCCCTGTTCTCTAGGAACAACAGATCCTGTATGGTCCTCTCGTTAAGGCTATCGCCCGAGTAGTTGGGCTGGGTAGGACTTGCGGCACCGTCCTTGTTAGTTTCGCCTTGGTTGTATGGGCCCAGGTACTTGTGGAAGTGTAGATCAGTTCCTCCCACCGTAAACATCTCTTTTATGTTGCGGTCAAAGAACTTGTAATCGTTTCCCTTTTCGGGCTTGAAAATCGACAATCTAGGCATATCATACATATTTATTGTATAGTCGAAAGCAATAAATATGAGTATGTCAGAACTTCAAACAGGCCAACAGCAGATATTTGATTATGTGAAGAACAACCTCGGTGAGGGCATGATCGATGTGGAATTGGACCCAAAACACTATCAAACGGCACTGGAAAGAGCCACAAATAGATACAGACAGAGATCATCGAACGCTGTTGAAGAATCATACGCTTTCCTAGAATTAAAGAAGAATCAAAATTCCTACATACTTCCAGATGAAGTGATCAACGTTAGAAATCTCAACAGGAGGACAGTGGGGTCGAGGACAGAAGGCGGCGAAGGCGGAACCTTGTTCGAACCGTTCAACCTGGCCTACACCAATACCTATCTTTTGAGGGCGGGTGCCACAGGAGGACTAGCAACCTACTACGCCTTCGCAAGTTACCAAGAACTAGTGGGCAAGATGTTTGGAAGTTTTATTCAGTTCCACTTTGATGTGGCAACTAAGAAACTGACCATAACGCAGAGACCAAGGGCAGACAACGAGACTGTGTTGATGCACACCGACAACTACAGACCGGACATAACATTATTCAAAGACATCTACGCCAAGCCGTGGATCAGGGACTACACCTTGGCCGTGTGTAAGGTCATGCTGGGCGAGGCCAGAGGCAAGTTCAACACCATAGCGGGACCACAGGGTGGAACAACACTGAACGGTGATGCACTCAAGAACGAAGGCAACGCGGAGATGGAGAGACTTGACCAAGAGATCGGAAACTTCCAAGAAGGTGGCACACCACACAGTTTTGTTATTGGTTAATTCCAGTCAGATCATATCTAAATAGTATTGATGGAAAAATCCAATTACAAGAATTATTCTGACCTCACTCTAGACGAACTCGAAACACTGGTACAGGATCTAGAGAACATGAGCATATTGGCCTTGAAACAGCACAAGAAAGGCCTGAGGATTTCCATCTTGAAATCTGTCAAAGAAGCAATCAAAGAGATTGAAAAACGTCTGAAAAAATAGTATAATGATACTATGCTGATAGGAGTAGTAGGATTAATAGGTTCTGGTAAAGATACCGTCTCGAAAAGACTAGAAGAGAAACACGGATTCCGCAGGGATTCATTCGCCAAGAGTCTTAAGGATGCCGTGAGTGTCATGTTCAACTGGGATCGCGAGATGCTGGAAGGCAACGGTGACGACAGCAGACAGTGGAGGGAACAGCCCGACGAGTTCTGGTCAAAGAAGTTTGGCAAGACAGTCACACCGAGATGGGTGTTACAACACTTCGGTACGGAAGTGATGAGACAGCACATGCACGATGCCATATGGATTGACAGTTGTTTGTCGAGATACGACGGTGAACCAACAGTGATTTCTGACACGAGATTCCAGAACGAATTGAAAACGATCAAGGAGCACGGCGGTGAAATAATACTCGTGAAACGTGGAGAACTGCCCACACGAGAACAGATGCAGGAACGCGGTGCCCACAAATCAGAGTGGGATTGGATGGGTTGGGATTTTGACCACGTCATAGACAATGACGGCACAAAACAAGAACTATTTGATAAAGTCGATGATTTAATCGTCGGCCACAAGATCACCCACACGCCAACCAAGTCTACGCACACTGCTTAATCGCTGACAGTTGGCACACACGGTCTTCAAATTATTCACCGAAGTGTTCCTCATATTTCCGTCCAAGAAAAGCACATCTAATTGACTCACTTGCTGTGCCTTGAATCCACAAAGTTCACACTTTTTGTGTTTCTTGTATCCTGATCTTTGTAAAGGGGTCACACCCCCCACACGCTTTCCTGCCTTTTTCCTACTACAGGTGTCACACAAACTACGCCAATATATCCTGTCGTACCTCCTGTAGGCGTAGGCCCTGGGTTTGCTTTTACACTGCTTACATATGGGTCTATCTTTGTATCGCATACGCATATTTACGTCGCCTATATAGGCACCAGTAAAATGGTAAATTATATCGTAAAAACCATATGATCTAATAAATAACTCTAGTATACACGTAACTTGCAAGGAGAATACGAAAAATGGCTTTAACATCACCAGGAGTAGAGGTTTCAGTAATAAACGAAAGTTTCTACGTACCATCAGATGCTGGTACAACACCACTGTTCATAGTAGCATCATCACAGGATAAGGCAAACGGAGCGGGAGACGGAACTGCGGCAGGCACAACGACTGCTAATGCCAACACTGCTTACCTTATCTCATCACAGAGAGAATTGACAGAGACTTTTGGAGATCCAAAATTCTACACTGACACAGCAGGAAATTCACTACATGGTTATGAATTGAATGAATGGGGTCTACAAGCGGCATACTCATTCTTGGGCATAGCCAACAGAGCATATGTTTTAAGGGCCAACGTTGACACTTCACAATTGATTGGAAGTGCTTCGGCTCCATCGGCGGCACCAACAGATGGCACATACTGGTTTGACCTTGCATCTACCAGTTACGGCATATTCGAGTGGAGCAAAACTGATCAGAAATTTACAACAATCACACCAACGTTGATCACAGCAGTTACTGACCTGGTAGGTAACGTGTCAACAGGTGCTCCAAAAACATCAGTGGGATCACAGGGAGATTATGCGATCAACACCACTCATGTTTCAAACAAGATCTACAAGAAAACTTTAAGCAACACCTGGGTACAACTGGGATCAAGCGCATGGCACTTGAGCTTACCTGTCATCACAGTTGCTTCAGGTACAACAGTGACCGGTGGTCATTCCATGTACGTGAACAGCGTTCAAGTTTCACCGAGCGGCAACGCACTTTCAGACGTGGCAACAGCATTCACTAATGCCAATGTTCCTGGTGTGTCAGCAAGTGTAAACGCAACAACAGGTAACTTAGAAATCTTCCACAATGGTCTAGGTTTCAGTGATTCTTCTGTGGCCGACGACAACACCATCAAATTCGAAGCAGGCACAGGTACACTGTTAAGTGATTTGGGGATCACAGCACAGACTTACAACGGTGTTAAATTCTATCAAAACAAACATACAAACAGACCTACATGGAAGACAGCAGATGAAGACAGACCAAACGGTTCGGTATGGTTCAAGACGACCAACGCCAACGCAGGTGCCAACATCGTTGCCAAACTTTACAGCTCATCAGATGCAAGTTTTAGCACAGTGTCTGCTCCATTGTATGCCACGAACCATTCAGCGATCTACAACCTAGATCCATCGAACGGTGGCACGGGTTTAACTGCTGGAACACTTTACACGCAGTACAACATCACCGAGCAATCAGTTGACGGACAGTCAGACATCACACCAAACGTGGGTGACTTCCAACTGTTCAGATACGAAGGTGGACAAACTGTAATCAGTTCTAAGACTACACATCCAACGTTCACACACAACGAACAATTTAGTGTGCAGGAATCTTTAAAAAATCAAGAAGCGTTGGCCGCCGCACAAACGGTTACAATCCAATCAAGCGATGGATCAACACTAGCCGACAAGGAAGACTTCGTGTCAGCCTTTAACGGAAAAGGTTTTATTAACCTGGAAGCATCTATAATCACATCAGGTGAGTACACCGGTGCCATACAGATCAAACACAAACTAGGTGGTGACTTCAGGATGAATAATCTTACAGGAACTCCACTAGATGACGCAGGTTTCGGTACCAGTGACGCACACAGTTACGGTGGATACACTGCGAACAGCACAACACTAGTTGACAACTTGTACGTGGCACCAACCGGTGATTCGGAAGATTCAACAGTGGGCAACGAGGTTATTGCCACAAACTGGAAACGTTTAAGTTACACAGCATCAACAAGTGCTCCTACTAATGAGCCAGTAGACGGCACACTTTGGTACGACACCAAAATCGACGAAGCGGACATCATGGTCCATGATGGAAACAAATGGGTTGGATATCTAAATCAGTACGCTTCCACAGACCCAAATGGTCCACAGTTCAGTGCTTCAGCACCAACCACACAGTCAGACGGTACAGCACTTGTGACCAATGACTTATGGATCGACACTAGCGATCTTGAGAACTATCCAAAACTCTACAGATACAACACATCTGCCACACTGAGTTCAAGCAACACCTCAAACCAAGTTGTTGTAACAACATCAGGTGCGGCTTGGGAATTGATCGACAAGGCAGATCAAACCACAGAAGACGGTGTTGTTTTCGCTGATGCTAGATGGCACACTTCAACAGACAAGAACGCCAACAACAGCACACAGGCGGGTACCGCTTCAACAATCAAGAATCTACTAAGTGACAACTTCGTAGACCCAGATGCTCCAGATCCAGCGCTTTACCCACAGGGTATCATGCTGTGGAACACTAGGAGAAGTGGTTACAACGTGAAGGAATACAGAAACAGTTACATAACAACGACTGCTTATCCTGGTTCGGGTTCATCAGGATTGGGTAACATCAGATTCAACAACGAATCAGTTGCTGGTTACTACCCGGACAGATGGGTGACCAAGTCAGGCAACAACGCGGACGGCTCTGGCACTTTCGGAAGGAAGGCACAGAGAAAAGTCATCGTGGCACAACTGAAATCTGAGATAGACACAAACCAAGCGATCAGAGAAGACCAAAGAGGCTTCAATGTTATTGCTTGTCCTGGATATCCAGAACTAATCCAGAACATGATCAACCTAAACACGGACAGGAACAACACAGCGTTCGTGGTAGGCGACACACCTTTGAGATTAACGGGCACAGCCACAGCGATCACAAACTGGGCGAACAACACAGCGGCCGCCACAGACAACGGCGAAGACGGTCTTGTTAGTTCAAGTGATTACCTGGGAGTGTTCTATCCTTCAGGATCAACCACAGACAACACAGGCAAGTCGATCGTTGTTCCACCTAGTCACATGATAATGAGGACACTGGCGAACAACGACAACGTTGCCTTCCCATGGTTCGCTCCAGCAGGTACTAGGAGAGGTATCGTGGACAATGCCACAGCAGTGGGCTACATTGACGCCACATCGGGAGAATTCCAAACAATATCTGTTGCGGAGTCAGTGAGAGATAGTATGCACGAGGTCAAAGTTAATCCAATAACTTTCTTCTCAGGTGCTGGTATCGTGAACTTCGGTAACTTGACCAAGACATCGGCGAGTTCAGCATTGGACAGGATCAACGTATCAAGGTTGGCAGTGTATCTAAGAACACAACTAGACGCAATCGCCAAACCGTTCATCTTCGAACCAAATGATGAGTTAACAAGGAACGAGATCAAACAAGCGATCGAGTCATTCTTGTTAGAACTTGTTGGTCAGAGAGCGTTGTATGACTTCTTAGTAGTGTGTGATGACACCAACAACACACCCACAAGGATAGACAGGAATGAATTGTACGTGGATATCGCGATCGAACCAGTGAAATCGGTTGAGTTCATCTACATACCGTTGAGAATCAAAAACACAGGAGAGATTGCAAATTTAGGGAACTAATTTTGGAATAAATAGATAGGAGAAACAAATGGCAATATCAACTTTATCAAAATTCACAGTACCTTTAGCAAACGATCAGAGCTCGTCATCACAAGGATTGTTGATGCCAAAACTACAGTATCGTTTCAGAGCGATCCTGGAGAACTTTGGAGTATCAACACCGAGGTCAGAACTTACAAAACAAGTTATCGACATCACAAGACCAAACCTGACTTTCGACACAGTGACCCTAGACGTGTATAACTCAAAAGTATACGTTGCGGGCAAACACACCTGGGATCCAATTACGATCAACCTAAGAGACGATGTCAATAATTCAGTGACTAAACTGGTTGGTGAACAGATCCAGAAACAGTTCGACTTCTTCGAACAGTCAAGTGCGGCATCAGGAATCGACTACAAATTCACAGCAAGGATCGAAATGCTTGACGGTGGTAACGGCGCCAGCGCTCCTAATGTTCTTGAAACATTTGAGTTGTACGGTGCATACGTTGAGAACGTGAACTACAACACAATGGCATACGCAACTTCAGATCCAGCAACGATCACTCTATCGGTGAGATACGACAACGCCATCCAGACTCCAACAGGAACTGGAATTGGTACAGCGGTATCTAGAACGATCGGTACCTTAAGTACTGGTGGTTAATACAAATTAAGTTAGCAATTATAAACATCAAAAGCGCCTTTATATGGCGCTTTTTTTGTGACCATAAATACCCATATGCCAAGCATTAACAACTTCTTACAGGGATTCCAGGACGGCCTACCCGGAATGAAAGACTTCCGACACGCATCACGGCTGTACATAGATGACAACTACAAGTTGATGCCGAAACAGAAGTTCCTGTTCCACGTGGTGTTCAACACAGATGAAACCTTATTCTTTAATGGATTCAACACTAACGAAAGGCTTGAACTTAACATGTTGGTGAAAAGTTGTGATTTACCAAAATACAACATGAGCGTGGAAGAAAAAACACAGTACAATAAGAAGATGTATGCGGCCACAAGGATAGCATACGAACCAGTGAACATTACATTCCATGATGATCATGCAGACACGGTGAATGCTTTCTGGAAAAAATATTATGAATATCACATAGCAGACTCTGTTGCTTTGAACTCCGATCTAGCGATATCCAACACTAAGGATGATTACTACGACGGAATTGACAAGAAGAATATAACCAAATTTGGTATGGACACACCTGCACAACGAAAGAAACCATACCTCAAAGGTATTGAAATTTTTGTGCTTCACAAACAGAGATTCACATCAATGACACTAGTGAATCCTGTGATAGGATCATTCAGTCATGACAATCTTGATCAGGCAGATGGTGCTGGCGTTTTGTCAAATACAATGCAGATCCTGTACGAGACCGTAATTTATAAGTCCGGAATTGTAAACAAAAATAACGTACCAGGATTCGCCACCATCCACTACGACAAAGAACCTTCACCATTAACTGTGCTAGGTGGTGGTACAAACAGCATATTTGGACCAGGTGGAGTGGTCGATGGCATAGGTTCAGTAATACGAAACGTTCAGTCTGGAAACATACTGGGTGCCATACTAGCGGCTTCAAACACATACAACAACGCAAAGAAAATTAAAAAATCTGACGTGAAAGAAGAACTCAAAGGCATAGCCAAGGAAGGTATACTGGAAGTGGGCAAACAGGCAGGAACCATAACCAATCCAGTTGGGGCATTCACCGTGGGCACAGCAGTCGCGGCAGGAACAATTTTAGCCTCGGCAAAAAGCAACAATGATCAGACCAACAAGCAAAATACACGTGTGATCTCTAGTCCAAGTCTAGACACGGTGACATATCTAACTGCAGAGGAATCCGCTAACTTAATCAACAACGACCCAATAATTCTTGATGAGGTTGCGGCCGGAATATTTTTCAAAGACATTGGTTCTAGAGACGGAGACACAGTGCCAGAATCAGATATAAGATATGCAGGAGCATCAGACACCGTGAAAAGAGTTTATCGAAACAAGGCAATCACAAACATAAGACAACTAGTAACAGATGGTTATATCAAAATTGATAGGTCTTCTCAGAACGTTTCTATTGCAACAGAGAAAGCGGCATTATAATGGCAGAATTTTACACAAACCTACCTCCAAAAGAAAAAGACGAGTTAGATAAGACAATAGAAAAACTTACCACATCCAACTACGAAACCAACTATCAGTTCAGTGCCGGTGATTACGATAGCACTGTGGGATTCTTCGTCAAGCGTGGATTTTCGAGAACATCAGCAGAATCAACTGCTTATGTAATATTAGCACAATCAAAAATTGACAACATCAGACCACAGGAAATATTAGACAAACTGACCTATGCTGATCCGGCCCTGTTGTCAGAACTGACAACCATAATACTGAACGCCAACAGATACAAGTCCAGCAGACTGGGTGTCAGGCAAACACTAACAACGAAAGAGACCGTATCTAGAAACATCATAGATTAATATCCAAAGGAAACCTATGTATATCAGTCTAAATTTGCCAACTATTGAAACAAAAAAAATCAAATGGAACACTAATAAAATAATTGATAAATCAAGCAAGTCAACAATTAATGTCAATGGAAAATTAGGTTACTGGGCATACTCTGTAGATGATTTTACCTATAAAACACTGCAGGAATTTTTCCCAACAGAAATTATGTTAAATTCGCGTGTGTTGGTGCAGTTCCTTAGATCAACTACGAATGATAATCCGCACAGAGACAGTTATCCATGGACTTTTATGTACATGTTGGATGATGCCAGTGGATACACAACTTTGTATGATGAAAACAAAAAAATTGTATCATCGCATGTTACACATAATAGAAACTGGGCCTTATTTAAATCTTGGAGTTGGCATTCGCCTGCAGGCATCAAGGAAAATAAAATCAGGAAAGCACTTGTGATACGTTTGAAGAAGGATTTCGATCTAAGATTTTTACTGGAGAGCACAAATGTTACCGAGATTCGCTAAGGGGAAGTTTTCGCCCAAGAACGGAGACAAGTATGTTGGTACCAAAACCCCTACTTACAGAAGCAGTTGGGAACACGCATTCATGAGGCTGTGCGACGAACATCCGAACGTGTACCAGTGGGCCAGCGAAAGTATAAAAATTCCATACCGACATCCGTTCACGGGCAAGTACACAGTGTACGTGCCAGACTTCTTCATAGTGTACCAAGACAAGGAAGGCAGGAAACACGCTGAAATGATCGAAGTCAAGCCCATGAGCCAGACCACAATGGAGTCAGCGGGTCGCAGTCTAGCCAAGAAGAAACAGGTAGTGATAAACATGGCCAAGTGGGAGGCGGCCTCCGCGTACGCCAAGCAGAGAAGAATAAAGTTCAGGGTGGTGTCAGAAGAACAATTATTCCACAATGGTAAACGTAAGTAAATAAGACGATGACAAAGAAATTAGAAGACATTTTGAATTTACCAAACGTCAAAGAAGCGTTCAAAGAGGTAGACAAAAAGGAACAAGCAAGAGCTAATCGAGATCAGAACAAAGAAGTGATGAAAAATGTTGATCCACAGACAGCAAAAAATCTACAGAAGAGTTATGCGGAGTTTGACAAGATAGCGGCCGCACTGCCCCAGGTCAAAGGACTGGGTGAACTATCCGATCTAGAGCTAGATAAATTGGCAGTGGAAGCAGAAGAGAGCTATAAAAATCTAATGGACCTAGGTATGAACGTGGACTCACGTTATTCAGGCAGGATTTTTGAAGTCGCCAGCAACTTTCTACGCAATGCTATAGACGCCAAGGGTAGTAAGATAGACAAGAAGCTCAAGATGGTAGAACTACAGCTCAAGAAGATGAAACTGGACAAGGACGGCAACAAAGACGGTGGTCCAATAGAAGAAAGCGACGGATTTGTGATATCAGACCGCAACGAATTGATGAAGAAATTACTCAAAAAAGATTAATGTCATTACCTGAGAATTTTTGTTCTGCTCCTTTTGTTCAACTACAAACTAGCCATTATAATAGATGCGGTCCTTGTCCGCACACCGCAAACCTTTGGCAAGTAAAAGGAACTATAGCAGATAAATGGAAATCAAAAGAACTAGAAAATCTCAGGACAAGTTTCCTGGAGAATAAGCAAAATCCACAATGCAAAAGATGTTGGAAAGAGGAGGAAGCAGGCAAAAAAAGTTTACGCCTAAGACTGTCAGAGCACAAAGGTAGTAAAAATACAAAAAAAATATTTGAAAAATACATAGAAACAAAAAAATATCTCGAGTACCCTAGAGTCTTAACATTAATCCCCGGGAACGAATGCAACTTGGCTTGTCCGTCATGCTCGGGAGGATTTTCTAGTAAATGGAATAGTTTGATCGAAAACGGAAAATATGAGATACAATCAATAGAACCAAATTGGAATCTTTCTGACGCAGACTATCAAGACATAGTCGATAATTCAGAAAAACTGCAGAAAATAGAACTATTTGGAGGTGAACCATTTCTTAACAAACGTAACAGAAAATTGTTAATTGATAAACTTATCGAGAAAGGCACATCTAAAAAAATTACAATCTATTTTAACACAAACGGCACATTGTTTGACGAAAAATACATGAATTTAATTGTAGATAATTTTAAATTTGTGGAAATACGGTTATCAATAGACGGATTACACGATCAATTTGAATACCTGCGTTATGGCGCAAACTTTAAAGAAGTGTGTGA
>Ga0208149_1000670_pt1 | contig 13000 bp, 12 predicted proteins | sample DEB08_DNA_15_FD_184533 | JGI IMG/M metagenome (GOLD analysis project Ga0208149, IMG submission 184533) | Aqueous microbial communities from the Delaware River and Bay under freshwater to marine salinity gradient to study organic matter... | ecosystem: Environmental > Aquatic > Marine > Coastal ... | reverse complement strand
AGTCGACAAAAACAACCACATCATCGACGCGGTGCGCTATGTTTGTATCAATAGACTAGGACAAAACTACACCGGCAAATACTACATATCATAATGAATATTACAATCATAAAAACCGATAGTCAAGTCGTACTGCTTCCGACTATCATCTTAGACAAGAAGGACAAGACTCTCTGCCTATCTTGGTTTGTTTGGGGGATCTATATTGAACCAACGCACTAATGAAGCTAACCGTACCTAATTCCCTAGCGGATATATCGGTTAAGCAATACAAAGAGCTAACCGACCTAAATATTGACAAACACGAGAACAAGTGGTTGGTCGAAGCGGTCTGCATATTGTGCAACCTTGAGAGGTCTTTAGTCGAGCAGTTGACCGTTGACGAATTATCGCGTATTAATGCTATCGTCGCAAAGATTACCGACGAAGAACAGAACAACCAGGAACTGCAAAAAAAGATAGAGTACAAAGGCAAGAAGTACGGCTTCCATCCTAACCTTTCCAAGCTCACGGTAGGAGAGTTTGCAGACCTAGAAACGTATTGTGGCAACGGATTCTTTGACAACCTCAACGAGATAATAAGCATACTCTACCGACCTATTAAAACGGAAGGTGGAGACTTCTACACGATCGAAAATTATACTGGAGAGATCTTTCCGAACTACTGGGATGAATTAAAGATGGACGTAGTAATGGGAGCAGTCAATTTTTTTTTGTCTACCGGCGAGAGCTTAACGCGAGGTTTAGCCAACTCTTTAACGGCGGAGCAAGTGAAAACCTTATAAGTCAAAAGTGGGGGTGGTATGTTATCATTCATACACTAGCCGGTGGTGATCCTCTGAAAATTAACGACGCGACCGAGTTAGAAATAGAAATGGCTTTTACATATTTAGCCTATGAACAAGACATAAACCGACAAGACAAGTCGCCAAACGTAGACAAGTATCGATGAAGAGTTATATCCAAATAGTAGACACACTACAAACAATTACTGACGACCACCTAATGCTTCAGCACTTCCACGCCGGACCGCTTGAGGAAGTAGACATCGAACAACTAGGACAAAGGAACTACCCGTTCTTGCATTGCGATATTACCGGAGCAAATATTGACAACGGAGTTATATCGTACGACCTAGACCTGGCGGTTGCGGATATGATACAAGAAGACCTAACGGACCGAAACCAAGTCTACTCAGATACGTTACAAATACTGCACGACGTTCTTAATCAGTTCATTCAATCTTTAGCGAATACGAACACAACAGTAGACAATGATTACAAAGCCGAGCTACCTATTAGTTGTTCGCCTTTTACCGTACGCTTTGACAACCACTTAACCGGATGGAGCGCGACACTTACGCTAGAGGTATCAAACAAGAACGACCTTTGTATTTCGCCTTATAGCTAATGTCTAAACCTAAGATTGAAATAAGAGGGAAGGAGTACCCGATGACCGAAGTCACTAAGACTTTAGAAGCAATAGGTAGACAATGGAGAAAGAACGCGCGTATATCCTTGAAAATGCAAGGACGAATAAACACCGGCGCGTTATACGATTCTATGCCCGTAAAAGTCGGAGAAACTAAAGATATGTACTTTGTAGACATAACGCCGGAGGTTTACTATTGGGATTTCGTAGACAAAGGAGTCCAGGGAGCAAGGAAGAATATATACGCAAGGCAAAACGAGTCACCGTATAAATTCGGAAGAGGGGACAAGTCAAGAGGAACACTACGCGGTTCGATTGACAAGTGGACGACGCAGAAAAACATAAAAGGAACACGCGACGAAAAAGGTCGCTTTGTATCGCGTAAACAAATCGTCTCGGCTATATCTCTTGCTATATGGAGGAGAGGTCTAAAGCCTACCTTCTTCGTTAGCGATACACGAAAGAGAATAAAAGACAAAGCATTAAAAAGAATAGCAACCGCGCTAGGACAAGACATAGCAAACGCAATACGTCTTGATCTACAATTAAACAAAAACCTAGAAGTGAAATGAGTATGACAGTAGAACAACGTCCAAGTAGTAACGATCTACACGGAGCGTTTGAACCTTTGTATTTTGTGTTAAGCTCAACCGAGCAACAAAGCGCAAGTAACTATAAGTTCAGATATATAGCTGACCTTTATGTCGATGCGGTAAAAGTTAGTAGCGTTAAGATATACCCAAACAACGAAGGGGAGGGTGTGTTTAGGGTAGAGCGTTTAATACAAGACTGGATGTCTTCAACAAGAGCGGATCAAAACGTTACTACTAACGGCTACTTTGACAAGAGTATACACGCCGTAGGAATTAACGACACGACAAAACCCTTCTCCACTAATAACGGCGAAACGTACCGAAAGGTGCAGTTTAAGTTCGGACAAGAGTACTCAACCGCCGCAGATCAAGATCCAACGCAATATTTGGATCAAGTCAACGCAACTATTCACGTTATAATGACGGCTGGATTTCAGCGTAGTGTAACGTGGGACAATGGTATCGGGGACTTATGGACGAATGAAAACTGGCTAGATAACTTTGCCGGAAAAAGCGACAAGTCATACTTCCTATCAGATAGAACGCATCCAACGGACAAGAATTCGACAACGGTAACAAACCGCAAGTACATAGAACAACAAACAACTAAAAACTCGCGCAATACGCTAGGCTTTTTAATTGATCCTAACCAACCGATTGATTCGGATATTGCTTCGGTCTATGTGGCTTGTTACGATTCGAGCGACTCTTCTTTAGGTGCTGGACACTTAATACCAGGTACGCACGGAGGAAGCGCACCGGCTGACGTAAATACAGATAAAGAAAGGTTGCAGTTTTTGGGTATCGGTCCTTTGAACTTAAAGTCGTGTCCGGTTACGCAAATTGCGTCGGGTATGATTGACGCTGACCTTGCGTACTACGAAGTTATAGGAATGAAGGACACAACAACAGTACCGGATAGCACAAACACCGCAGACCAAGCGACTAGGGTTTACCGCTTTAATGTTATCGACGCGGGTTGTTCTATGTATAATAGCAACGCAACCATTCCGGATATAACTATCGTATGGCAAAACACATTCGGAGCTTACGACTACCAGTTGTTCAGTTTACGCTATGACTATTCCGTTAACGTAAAGCGCAAAGAGTTCGAGCAAGTGAGCGGTAACTGGGATAGCGCAAGTACAACCGTTGACTTCAACTACCGAGGTGATGAAGGCGGAATACGTATCGCCGGAGTAGAAGCACACCAGGAACTAATAGCAACGACCGATCTACTAAACGAATCGGATGTCGATTTACTCGAAACGCTTATGTTGTCGCCTAACGTCTACATAAGTACAAACGGTTCTGCGGGTAACTACGCTCCTATTGTTGTAACTGATACCTCATTCATCAAAAAGCGCGGAGTAAACGAGCGCGGACAATACTTGTACCAAATTAAATTCAAATACGCAAAGAAGCGTCCAACTACTAAAGGCGGAACAAATAGAAGTTACTAATGGTTGAACTAATTGCATACGGACAAAAGCCACTAGCGGCTAACGCACCGACGGGAGAGATGTTTGTTTTAGACCTCGCCAACCCTGGCGCGTTGTCGCTTACATACGAGATTTCTAAAGGCGAGGAAATAATGGGTAGGTATAGTCCATACTCGCAGACGTTTCGACTACCTTTTTCGAATGGCAACAGCGAGTTCTTCGGACACTTCTACGACGTAAACATTCAACCTTTAGCAATTGTTGCAAGTGATGCTATCCGTTTCAACGTACACCAAAAGTGCTATGCGGAAATAAGAGTCGACGGAATACCTATTATCCAGGGTTCGTTACAACTTAAAAACGTACACCTAAAAGAAGAGGAGTACGAGGTTGTTGTATTCGGACAAGAAGCGAACCTCTTCCAGGATATAAGCGATAAGAAACTAGCGGATCTATTTATTTCAAACGGTGTGCAGAATACCGACTACGATGTTGCACTTTCTGACGCTAATGTTGTTGACTCGTTTGACTTATCGAACGACGTAACCCAAGGAACGGTAGGAGCGGGTACTGTTATTATTCCGATTATAGACTACGGACATATATCGCCACAGAACTTCCTATACTACGAAAGCAACCAAACGTCTCTAAGTGGTATGGCGGTTGCTAACTTCTTAGAACCTTATATGCTTAAACCGGCTATAAGCGTCGATAAGTTGTTTAGGCTAATATTTAACCAAGCCGGTTATACGTTAACGTCTACGGACTTCCTAACGTCTGACGCTTGGACTAAATTGTATATGACTCTTGCGTCAGATCGTGAAAGCGTTGCTACTCGCGGAGTCCTTGGTGTTTGTGTTGGTGCTACTGGTCCGGCTGAAATAGCAACGTGGACTAACACTACCGGACCGGATACAAACGTCATCCCATTTGACAACGAAAGCGGATCGGGTGTTAATAGTAACCCACCGCTATTTTACGACGCTGGGAACAACTGGAACTCTACCTTGTACGAGTTTGTTGCACCGGAAGACGGCTACTACTTCGGGGAGTTGCATTGTCGCTTTGACTGCACTTCTCTTTCAGGCGTAACAAATGCGTCGGTTATGATCGGCGTTCACGGTAGTTTAGGAACACAACCTGGACAACCTTCGTCAAACGATACCCTTTCTTATTGGCAAGGTCTTCAAGGCGGTAGTATATCGACTAAAATATTGCCTTGGTCGGTTTACCTAAACGCCGGTGAAACGATGACGGCAACCGCAGACGTCAATGTGTGGGGAGGTGGCTCGGTTGATCTTACAAAAGAGGGTACGTTTTTAATTATACAAGCGTCGCAATTGACGAATGGTATTATGTCAATGGCTAACAATATGCCGAATATGTTGCAGACGGATTTCATCAAGGACTTGGTGCAGCGTTTCAACCTTTGCATAGTATCGGACAAAGACAACCCGAGCGCACTAACAATACAACCGTGGCAAGACTACCTAGACGCGGGAACGCATAAGGACTGGACGGATAGGTTAGACCTTTCAAAAGCTCGAAAGATTACACCAACGGACGCACTACGCAAAAAGTATATTGAGTTAGGCGACGCGGAGGATCCTTCGGTTTTCAATGCAAACTTCCAGGACAACAACGGCTATGTATTAGGCACATACAAACAAGAGATAGGAGACGACTTCACGAGCGGAACTATGTCTAACACTTCGCAGTTTGCGCCGTTCCAAGTTAAGCCGATTCCGCGTTCTGACTTTGGCGTTTCTACCGATGTTCCGGACTTCCTTATTCTTAGAGATTTCGGACAAGATATTGACGGACCTATAAAAGACGCAAAGCCGAAGCTATTCTACCACAACGGACTCAAGACGTTAAACAACGGCAACTCCTTCTTTGTAGGAGAACAAGAGTCGACAAGCTACCCGTTATGTCTTCCGTTCTATAATAACGGATCACCAATGGACGCGGATTCGCCTATGCTGTATTGGAACTTCGAAGTGCCGGAAGCGTTTAACAACCCAACGTTTGGAGCAGAGCCTTCACAAAACGGATACTTCCAAAAGTACCACCAGCAGTTCTTGTTGTCTATTTATGACGACGACGCAAGGCTTTTTGAATGTTCTATGATGTTAAGTGCTACCGACATCTTTAACTTCAAATTTAACGACGAAATACAAATCGAAAACACGCCGTACCGAGTATTGAAAATAAGCGGTTACCAACCTTTCGAGGACGTACCTTGTCAAGTGCAACTGCTCAAGAAAGTCAACAAGGTAGGGAGCGCATATCTACCGGACGCAGACAAAGAATGCGACCTTAATGTCTTAGGACTTAAAGCGGACGGCACGGTTATTTTTGTAGATCCTACGGACGGCACTACTTCAACCGGAACGGAGGAATGTTGTAACGAAAACCACTACTACTGGGATGGAACGGATTGCTTGTGGAATGTAGGCAACGGAGGTGGAGGAGGTACGCAAAGTCCAGGCAAGAACCCTAACGCACCGTCAGCCGACGGGAAGAACTACAAGTCTGCTATCGCTGGTTTTGTATCTAAGAAGTCTATATCTTCAGATCGTATGTTCAACCCAATACAAGGAGAGCATTCAATACGTGGAGTCAACGCAACAAGTTCATCGCCTAGCATACAAAAGAACTTCGTACTCTACGCGACGACATATAGTACGGGTGCAGTTGTAGCAACGCCGGACGGCACAAGCAACTCACTAGGTAGGCTTGTTCTTGAGTCGGGTATGATGTGTCGCTATGTTGTACGAGCTTTATCAGTACAATCGGACAATCGCGCCGTGACTGGTTCGTATGGATCTTCTAGCTTTAAGGTCTTCTCGTTTATGGCTAAAAACATAGACGGCACGATAACAACTAGCGGTGGAGAAGTTTCAGACTTTGCACAAGACGACGCGGACGCGGGTATTAGACGCGTAAGTATAGCAAGTGCCGTAGGTCGTTTAGACTTCAACACTACTGACGACTTCGGTGTTGAGATAAGTTGCGAAGGTTCTGCGGATAGGGTTATCACCTGGCACTTAGACTGTTCAGCTACGTTTATGAGTATAAGCACATACGAACAATTTACGTCGGACGGTTTGTTGCTCGAAAATATGGGATTCATACTAACTGAAAACAATAGCATACTAGAAGAGGAATGAGAAACTTTATAGATCAAGTAGGGAAGTCAATACCCAATACGCTAAAGGTTGCACAACACAACGAGATTATCACGGATATGTATTCGCTTGTTTTATATGGTTACTATGAAGACACCGGATTTCGTAGGTTCTTCAAGAAAATAAAACAAGGTATAAAAGCACGTAGAAATGGCTGAACAAATCGACGTAGGGATTACAATTAAAGGTACTAAAGACGCTGAAAAAGGCTTAGATAATATTGGTAAAAAAGCTGACGGTTTAGGATCAGCCGTTGACGGTCTTGTTGGCTCATTGGATAAAATGACTAACGGCGCAGTTACTGGGTTTAGACAAGCGGCAAATAGTACAAAGGCTTTTATTAAAGGGTTGAAGCTAACAAGAACGGCTATCATAGCCACGGGTATTGGTGCTTTAGTTGTTGGTGTTGTTGCGCTTGTGTCGGCTTTTGCTAGTACACGAAAAGCCGCGAACGCAATTAAAGTCGGAATGGCGGCTCTCGGTGCAATAGTTGAAAGGGTTACTGGATATTTCCAAGCAGCCGGTTCTTTTATTGTAGGGTTATTTACTGGTGGAACGCAACAAGCACTAGAGAATTACAACGAGGAGATGTCTAAGCTACCAGGCACGATGTCTGACGCAATTGATAAGGCTATGGAGCTTGAAAGAAGGACTCAAGCCTTACGTACTGCTACTCGAGAATTGTCCGTGCAATTCGCAGAAGGTCGCGCACAAATTAAAGAGTACAACCTTATTGCAGAGGACACAAATAAGACACTTGACGAAAGGCTAGAAGCGGCACAAAAAGCGATTGATATTGAGAAGAGGTTAATGGCGGAACGTCAACGTATCGCAGAAGAAGAACTGAATATAGCTAGAGAAAAGGCAGCGCAGTCTGACTCTTCAGAGGAAGATCTTGACAACCTTGCGCAGTTAGAAGTCAACCTCATAAATATCAGAACGGAGTCGGCTGAATTGCAAACGACGCTAAACAACAAGATAAACACAATTCGAAACGAGGCTATACGTAAAGCCCGTGAAGAAGCACAAGCGATTAAAGAAGCCGAAGAAGAAAAGCGTAGACAAATTGAGGAAACTCAAAGAAAGATGCAAGAGGAGGAGGACAAACAAATACAAAACCTACGCGACTATCTAAAAACCGAAGAGGAACTAGAACTAGAAGCATTTGATAAAAAGGCTCAAGAATTATTGACTGCTGAGATGTTAGCTTTAGCAAGTGGAGAAGAGGTTAAAAAAGGACTAAGAGATAAGTTACAAGAAGAACGTCTAGCAATAGAGAAAAAATACGCAGATCAACGACAATCGGTAATAGATCAAGCAACTGCTGACGCCGCAGCAAGACAAGCTGAAGCATACGCTAAAGCAGAACAAGCAAGGCAAAAACAAATAGCACAAGAACAAGCTGCCGCTAATGCGATAAGAAGCGCAAGAATAAGCGTAGTAGGTGCGTCCTTTGATGTCTTAAAAGCATTAGCAAAAACCGAAGAAGGGCAGAGGAAGTTAGCGGTTGCGCAAGTGCTAGTCAATCAAGGAATAGCAATGTCGGAAGCTATACGAGGTGCGCAACAATCAGCCACGGCTACTGGTCCTGGAGCGGTATTTACTGCACCTGGCTTTACGGCTCAAATGTTAGCTATCGTTCTAGGTGGCTTCGCTTCTATTAAAGGGATAATGAACCAAGCCGGAGCAAGTGCGGAAGGAATTAATACAACTACACCGTCGCTTGGTGGCGGAGGTGGAGGAGGTTCTACGATAGCACAAACACAACTAGCACTAACGCCGGATTTAGCGGGTAGTTTCGGAGAAGGGACACTAGAACTTCCAGCCGTTCAAGCGTACGTGCTACAAAACGACATAGCGTCTGCACAAGCATTACAACAAGAGTTGCAGAACCGCGCTAGTCTATAAATAAACAAGAAAGCAAAAAGTATAATTAAGAGTATGAGAAAGACTGTTGAACTACTAATAGACGAAGAACAAGAAATGAGCGGTGTAGAAGCCGTATCGCTTGTTAAGTTCCCAGCAATAGAAACGGACTTCGTGTTCTTTTCTAAAGACGTAGGAAAGAAGGTAGAGTTTGCACTAGACGAAGAAAAGAGAATGGTCATAGGACCGGCTTTGATTCCGGATAAACTTATAATGCGCCTAGACGAAAACAACGAAGAGTATGACGTTTACTTCTCTAAAGAAACGGTGCGTCAAATTATGGAGAAGTTTATGCGCGAAGAAAGAACAAACGAAGCTACCGAAGAACACGAGAAGCCAGTCAACAACATCACGTTTGTCGAGTCGTGGTTGGTGGAAGACTCGGAGAAAGACAAGTCTGCTTTGTATGGGTTTAACCTACCGGTCGGAACTTGGATGATAGCTTCGAAAGTTTACAACGACGACGTATGGGAAAAAGTAAAGAACAAGCAACTACGCGGTTATAGCATTGAGGGTTACTTTACTGACAAGCTCGTAGAGATGATGAAAGGCAAACTATGCAAGAATTGTCCGGAAGACAAGATCATCATCGAGCAACTGAAGGAGATACTACTAGAGGAAGTAAAGCCCGACGCGATGTTAAACGGAATGCCACTATTCAAGAGCTTCCAAGCCGCTAAGATGTACGGCGAAATATTCCACAATACTAACGAGTTCGAAACGGTGTACTTAAACGGATCGATACTTTACGCGACAAAAATAAACAAGTAGAATACTTACATATATACAATAAATTATCGATAATGAGTACAATCCAAAAAATCAGAGAGGTGTTAGGACTTCCGCAAGTGAAGTTGTACGCCGAAGAACGTCTTGATGACGGACGAGTTATCGTTACCGAAGCAGAGAGTTTCGAACCAGGTGTTGAAGTTCGCGTCTTAGATGATAGCGGAGAAGTAAACGCAATTGACGCTGGGGAGTACACTCTTGACAACGGAACGATTATCTCGGTAAACGAAGATTCACGCCTTGCAACAATGGGCGAGGACGAAGACCTAAAGAACGAAGACAAAGAAGAAATGTCTGAGGATCTTGAAAACAAGGTAGAGATGAATAGAGAACTAGCAACTGCTGCACTTCTTGAAGCATTCCCTAACCTAGACGAAGAAACGGCTACGGCTATCGTTGATATGGTTCTTGCTACTTACGACGTATCGGAAGAGGAAGAAGAGGTAGTAGAAGAGGAACTAAGCGAAGAACCAACTGAGGAAGTTGAAGCCGAAGTAGAGGTAGAAATTGAAGTAGAGCTAGAGAAAGAAAACGAACTCGCGAAAGTTATCGAGGAAGCGTTTGCAAGTATCGAAGCAAGACTAAAAGCATTGGAGGAAGAACCAGCGTCTGAAGGCGTAAAGCATTCTCCTAACAAGTTTTCGACTCAGCACAAGTCGGAAAAGAAAAGTTTAAACGGTGTAGAACGTGCGCTACATATCATTAACTCTCACAAATAATTATTATGAGTAATTTGAAAAAATACGATTTCGATATTACTGTAACTGACAACACCTATGCGGGTGAGTTAAGTTTGCCATATGTAACGGCGGCTTTACTAGGTGCAGAAACTATCGCAAACAATCGTTGTCGCCTTATTGAAGGTGTACAACACAAAGCGGTTATCAGTAACCTAGGCGTTGACGATCCTATCGTTGCGGCTGGTTGTGGATTTAACGACCAAGCGAACACTTCATTAACTGAATCAATTGTGACTCTTTCAGACCTTAGAGTAAACGAAGAGATTTGTCGCGGTACTATCTTCCCGACATTCATCGCGGCTCAAGGTTCTATGAATCGTGACGGCGACCTTCCGGTTGAGTTTACTGACTTCCTACTTTCAACAGTAGCTACTAAGGCGGGATCTCATCTTGAGTCTTTAATTTGGACTGGTGCAGCACCTTTCGGAGTTGGACTTCTTTCAGATGACGGAACAGTTGACGAAGGCGGTATCGATGCTTCTGCTATGAAGGACTTCCAAGAAGCTGATACTGGTGCAGATGCATACTCAGCAACTACAATCCTAGCGGCTCTTAACACAGTATTCGCAAAAGCGTCAGAAGTTCCAGGTATCCTTCAAAAGCCAGGCGTAGGATTCTACGTTTCTTACGAAGCATACGCATTCTTCCTACAAGCTCAAGCGGCGCAAAACACAGGTCCAGGTTACAACCAAGATCTACAAGGCTCTACTTACTTAGGCTACCCAGTTTACCCAACTGCCGGTATCCCTAACACAGTAGACGTTATTGCGTTCACTTACCCTGAGAACATCGTAGTAGGTTCTAACAACTATACTGCTGACATTTCTACGCAAGTGATTCCAGTATACCAATACGACGGATCAGATAACGTAAGAATTGCGATGCGTTTCGGCGTTGGTGTAAACGTTGCAGTACCTGGTGACGGTGTTGTAGGATTCAACTTTAGTTAATATTTAAAACATTAAGAGATGGCTTGTTCAATTACAGCGGCTAGAGGAATCGATTGCCGCGATTCAATCGGAGGTTTAAAAGCTATCTATTTTTGTAGCGACTATTGTTCGGACATTCTTGCCCAAGCTACGGTGACGGCGAGTTCGTACACAATTGAAACTGCTGGTTTCGCAAACTGGGATATTGCTTCCGGTGGTGCGGTTACAGTTTTCAAGTACGACTTAGTTACTGATCTTAGTTCGTTTACGTCGGCGGTAAGTGCTGACAAAGCGACGGGTTCGGTAATGTTCAACCAAACACTAGACGTAGTATTACATAAAGTAGTAGCAGCTGACTTATATCAGCTTGGTTTAATCTCAAAAAATCGTGCTCAAATCTTCGTACAAGATAGCAACGACAACGTATTCCTTGTGGGAATCGAAGACGGTTGTTACTTAACGGGAGGTGACTCGATTGCAACGGGTGCGGCTCGTTCAGATATGAACGGTCTAACGCTTAGCTTTACGGCTATGGAGAAAGATCCGTTGTACATATTACCAGCTTCGGCTGGTGCTGGTACTGCAAAGTTCCCATTCGATGGACTTTCAGACGAAGCAGACCTAACAATCACAACTGCGTAAGCGAGTTGAGAATATATACAAGGAGGGGAACGTATTGCGCGTTCCCTTCTTTATTTCAAACAATTCGGTTATACCTATATATTACATAGATGTTACAAATAAGAAACGCCAAATCCGGAGCTACACCAGTCGACGTTACGCAAAGTATCTACGTTACTATTGCCGAGCGTCAAACTATTGCACAAGACCTTGTTTATTATTTAGTTGAGTTAAAGTCGAATGTTTCGCAAAATTCTTTGTACTTTATACCGACTTCGGTTGTTGCTAGTAATGGACGCTACACAAAGTTGACGTTTACGGTAATAGATAACAACGAAACCGCAGATCCGGAAAACGGACGCTTTAAGTTCTACGGAGCAACCGGAGGTGTAAATGAATTTCCTATGGGGTTTTACTCTTACAACATCTACGAGCAAACAAGCTCGACAAACATCAATCCAAACCTAGCCGGCAAGCTACTACAAGAAGGTACTGCGTACGTCTACAATTACGACGGTAATATGGAAGAAGTAGAACCGGAGTTCAAAGAATGGGATAACGCACCTCAACAATTTGTATATCAATAATGAGTAAAGAGAATTTCAGCATTATAAATTACACGGACTCGGAGATTCCGAAGTTTGAAGAGAAGCAAGGCAAAAAGTACGTGACGTACGGCGCAGACGACTTGTACGGAGAATACTTGCGCGACTTGTTTTTGGCTTCTAGTACAAATGGTGCGATCATTAATGGCGTTGCCGATATGATATACGGCGGTGGTCTAAACGCAACGGATAGAGAAGAGAACGATCAAAAGAAAGCGCAATGGCTTAGGCTACAAGATCTACTAAGAAAGTCGGACGATGACCTTCTAAAGATGGTAGCTTTTGACCTCAAGTTGTACGGAATGTCGTACCTCAACGTTATATGGAACAAGGCACGTACCCAAATTGCTATGATTAAGCACTTGCCGGTTCATACGATAAGAAGCGGTGTTGCTGACTCTGACGGTTACGTTGACAAATACTACTACAAACCAAGTTGGAGAAATAGACGACACAAGGAAAAGACAATCCCAGCATTCAACAACAACGATAGAACAAGCGCGTCGACTTGCTTCCAAATAAGAAGGTACACTCCTTCGTATCATTACTACGCACTTCCGGATTACGCCGGAGCGACTAACTATATCGAGTTAGACCGCGAGATTAGCGAGTTCCACCTAAACAATATTAGACGTGGGTTCTTCCCTTCTATGCTTCTTAGCTTTAAAAATGGAGTACCTACACAAGAGGAAAGAAGACGCATAGAACAAAAGGTGGTGCAAAAGTTTACTGG
>Ga0208149_1000667_pt1 | contig 13042 bp, 10 predicted proteins | sample DEB08_DNA_15_FD_184533 | JGI IMG/M metagenome (GOLD analysis project Ga0208149, IMG submission 184533) | Aqueous microbial communities from the Delaware River and Bay under freshwater to marine salinity gradient to study organic matter... | ecosystem: Environmental > Aquatic > Marine > Coastal ... | reverse complement strand
CGGGGGTACGCCGGTGCGGAGTGTCTCGAGGAGCGCGTAGAACCGGAGGTCGTCGAGGTGGTTCGGGTACACGCCACCGGTCTTCAGGTCGATAATCACTTTGCGACTCTCTGATCCGACTGCGCGGCCGATGACAAGGTCGACCTTGCCCGAGAGCGTCAGTGGTCCGTTCGCGGGCCATCGGAGCGACGACTCGACGACGGGAGCCCATCGTCGGTCGAGGGGCGGGAAGGTCTCAAGGAACTTCACCACTGCGTCGGTGCACGGGCCCCGCAGGTCCGCGAGGTCGGCCTCTCCGAGCCCGGCGAGCCACGGTCCGACACCCGTTCCCGACTCGATGAGTCGCGCGATCGCCTCGTCGACCACATCGGCTGGAGTGATCTCGCCGCGCCAGTTGGTGATGAGCTCGACCGATCGGTGGCTGACCGTGCCGACCGCGTTCCGGGTGTTCCATTCGAATGGCGCGCCGTTGAGGTGGTGCTCCTCGCAGCCGAGCACCGAGGTGAGTCGAGTCTTGTTGATGAACAGGTCACCGCCGGTCGCCTCGACCCGCGAGGAGAGATGCTCGAAAGCCTCGGCGAAATCGGCGGTGAGCGAATCGATCAGGTGACGGTCGAAGACGACCGGGTCTCCATCGCGTCTCAGCAACGCGAGCGTCGACTCTTGGGCCGGGGTCAGCGATGCGGCCTCCATGGCCGAACCCTACCGAGACCCTGAGGCTCGGTTCGGGCGTCACACCCCTCGATCATGATGGCCACATGCATCCGACTCCCCGACGCTCCTCCCGTACTCACCGAACCTCTCCGTTGGGGCCGGCGAACGGGAGTCTTGAGTTCGCGGGCGCGGTGAAGGTTCTCGGCGCGACCGCCCGCTCAATGGGTCTCGAGGCACCCGGTTTCCGTTCGCCGCCGCGCCTCGTTGGAGTCGATCGGAGTGTCCGGCGTCGTCGGTCGACGTCGGGTGAGGCGGCTCCCGCCGTCGTCTCGATTCGGGTGCGCGATCGACCATGGCCAGCGGTGCTCGCCGACATGGTCGAGGGGGTCGTGGTCGCTAACGGGCTTCACGCGCCGGATGCCGACCGGGCGCGGGCTGCGCTGTGGGAGTCGGTCGCCTCGGCACTGGTGGTCGATGACTCCGCCGCGATGCCGCCCCAACGTCGGGTCGCCTGAGCCGACCGTCTCGACGCCCGACGCGTCTACCCTTCCGCTGACGCCCGGGTGGTGGAATTGGCAGACACGGGGGGCTTAAACCCCCCTGGCTCGAAAGAGTCGTGCGGGTTCAAGTCCCGCCCCGGGCACCGGTCGACGTGGATCAGGTGAAGGTCCAGTTCACCTCCGACTTCACTCGTACCAGTTGATGGTGGAGCGCATGGCGGGTTCGAAGTCTTCGAATGACATCGACGACTTCGTCGCGGCGTTTCTCGTCGAGGCGTACCCCAGTCGCACCAAGGCGGCCGAGGATCGGCGAGCGGAGTGGGCTGAAATCCTCGAGTTCTCACCGAAAGGGTTCAAGTTCGACACGCCGGGCGTGGCGGACTTTCGCCGACGTCTGACGGCGCTCGCTCGAGGAGTCGCTGCCGACATCGACGGCTGACGACACGCGGTCGCTGCACCGTCGCTGAGTCGGGCTCTGGCGCAGGCGTGCCGATGACCTCATGCGGCAGGCCGAACCGCGGCACGGCCAGGGTGACCTTGGTCCCTAGGACGATGCTTCGGCAACGAGCACACTGGTGACATGGCCGCAACCGAACTCGGGACGATCAGGGTCTTCCTGCTCGATGATCACGAGGTCGTTCGCGCTGGGTTGGCAGCGATGCTTGACCGCGAGGCCGATATCGAGATCGTCGGAGAGGCGGGCGGCGCCACCGAAGCGTTGCGGGTCGTCGACCGGGTGCGGCCCGATGTGGCGGTACTCGATGTGCGTCTCGCCGACGGCAACGGCATCGAGGTGTGTCGAGCCATCCGGTCGGCTCATGAGGATGTCCGTTGCCTCATCCTGACTTCACTCCACGATGACCAGGCGATTCTCGATGCCGCGATGGCCGGTGCAGCGGGATACGTCCTCAAGCAGATCCGTGGCACCGACCTCGTCGACGCGATCCGTCGGATTGCGGGAGGCGCGGTCCTGCTCGATTCGGCGGAGGCCAAGATGGCCTTGCAGCGCTTGAGGTCTTCCGAGGGGGGCCGGCTCCTCGACCTGACGCCACAGGAGACGAGGATCTTTGACCTCATCGGAGAGGGACGAACCAATCGACAGATCGCGGAGGAGATGTTCTTGGCGGAGAAGACCGTCAAGAACTACGTGTCGAATCTCCTCGCGAAGTTGGGGATGTCGCGGCGCACCGAGGCCGCGGCGCTCGCCGCTCGCCTGACTGAACGGCATCGACGAGACGCCTGATGTTTACGGCCCAGCAATCGGCACGGGCACCTGCCACTCCATGACGGTGCCTCCGCCATCGGCGGGGCGCCAAGTGCATCGGCCGCCGTGGTTCGCGGCCCTCCAGAGGATGTTCGACAGACCGTGTCCCGGATTCGGCCCGGCCGGCATTCCGCGCCCGTTATCGACCACGACGAGGCTCAGTGAACCGCTTCGCTGCTCCACGGTGACCGATGCGGATCCGGCGGTGGCGTGTCGACCGACGTTCGACAGGGCCTCGGCGAGGGTCGCGAGCAAGTCGTCGCTCAAATCAGCAGGAAGCCGGTCGATCTCTTCGGTCACGCTGAGCTTGGGCTCGAATCCGAGCGCGTCGCTCCGGTCGGCGATCAAGTTGGCGAGTTGCTCCGACAGCGCAGGACGCCGCTGCAGGTGCAGTTCGAAGATCGTGTTGCGAATGTCGCGGATGGTGTCGTCGAGTTCATCGATGGTGAACATGATCCGCTCAGCCACCTCAGCGGGTTCGGCGATTGCGGCCACCGCCTGCAAGCTCATGCCCGAGGCGAACAAACGTTGGATCACCATGTCGTGAAGGTCTCGGGCGATCCGCTCGCGGTCCTCGAGTAACTCGAGTCGAGAGACGTTGCGCCTCGCCTCATTCCGGTCAGCCAGCCGGTCAGTCACGTCTCTGACCGTGGCGATGGCCGAGCCGCCATCACCGAGCGGGCTGAGGGATATCTCAACCGGGACGTTCGTTCCATCGGCTCGCTCGCACATCAACCCCATACCGAGACCCATCGGGCGGGGGAGTGGATGCGCCTCGTAGCCCTGGCGGAGTTCGACATGACGGTGACGACTCATTTCGGGAACCAACTGCTCCACGGTGAGCCCGATCAACTCGGTCGGGCCGTAGCCGAAGAGCAGGTGCGCCGCCGGGTTCGCCTCGGAGATCACGCCGTCGGCACCGACGATGAGCACCGCATCGGGATTGGCCTCGAAGGCCACGCGCGAGCCGTCGGGGGACATCGGACCACCGTATCGGGGTCGGGACCAACGGCTCTGGTGCGGCGCGAACCGCCGGCGCACACTCGAAGCATGGACACTCGCTCCGACCCGATCCGCGACCATCAAGGCCTTGAGGTGCTCGATAACGACGCCTGTTGGACGCGGCTGAACTCCGCCGCCGTCGGCCGGGTCGCCTTTGTCGACGCCGGTGAGCCGGTGGTGTTCCCCGTGACTCACCGGGTTGACGGGCACTCGATCGTGTTTCGAACCTCGTACGGTTCGAAATTGCTTGCCGCTTCGATGGGGCGACCGATCGCATTCGAGGTGGACGCCTGGGATACCGCTGGTCACACCGGCTGGAGCGTGTTGCTTCGGGGTAGCGCCGAGGAGGTCCTCGATGCCGACGAGCTCGACAACTTGGCGCACCTTGGACTTCAACCATGGGCCGATGCGGTGTCAAGAACTCACTGGGTGAGGATCCGAGCCACGGAGGTCAGTGGTCGTCGTATCACAGCAGGGTGACCAATAACGCTCACTACGCTCGCCTTTCGTGGAGATCCCCGTCGTCGACCTCTCTGGACCGACCGAACGGGTCGCGAGCGAACTCGACCGTGCATGCAGCGAGGTCGGCTTCGTGCAGGTCGTCGGTCACGGGCTCGATGCTGATGTTGAGAACGAAGCGTGGGAATGCGCCCGGCGGTTCTTCTCCCTGCCGGAGGCTGACAAGCACGAGGCCACGATCCCTCCCGGCGATGCCTACGGCTACGGCCCGTATCGGGTGGAGCGACTCGCCTCCTCACTTGGTGTCGACACCCCTCCCGATCTGAAGGAGACCTTCTCAATCGGGCCGTTCGAGAACCCGCCTGGGCTACTCGCCGCTGATCCCGCGGCCGCGTTCTCGTTCTCTCCGAACCGCTGGCCAGACGCGCTACCCGAGATGGAACCGGTCATGCGTCGCTACTACGACGATCTCGCTGAACTGGTTGACCGGATTCTGTCGCTCATGGCCACCGCGCTCGGACTCCCCGTCGACCACTTCATCCCGCTCACCGATCAACACACCTCCGCGCTGCGGCTGCTCCACTACCCCGATCTCGCCGGCACACGCGCCGAACCGGGCCAACTGCGAGCCGGCGCTCACTCCGACTACGGCACCTTGACCCTCCTGCGTCAAGACGACGCTCCGGGCGGCCTCGAAGTGCTCGCCGCCGACAACACTTGGGTATCCGCGCCCGCGGTCGACGGCGCATACGTCCTCAACATCGGCGACGCCCTCGAACGATGGACCAACGGCCGGTGGCGCTCAACCCTGCACCGCGTGGTGCTGCCCCCAACCGACGTCACCGAATCGACGGAACGTCAGTCGATCGCGTTCTTCCACAACGCGAACTGGGATGCCGTCATCGACTGTCTCGAGCCATGTCGACCCGAGGACCCAACCGACCTCCTTCCTCCGATCACCGCCGGCCGGCACCTGATGGAGAAGTTCCGTCGAACCCAGAACGACTCGAACCAATGACGGTTCCCCCCGGCGCCTATCCGGCCCGGTCGCGAACCTTCAAGCCCCGTCGTCGTCGCCTGTCGCCGACCCGCGAAGCGGAACTCGATCGACTGCTGCCCGTCCTCGGCCTTGAGGTCTCCGGCCCGCCGATCGATCTTGACGCGCTCTTCGGGCGTCGATCCCGCCGCGCCCTCGAGATCGGTTGCGGGGCCGGGGAGGCGGCGCTCGACATGTCGGCGGCCGCTCCCGACACCGATCTCATCGCCTGCGACGTCCACACCCCGGGCATCGCCCGACTCCTCACCGAGATCGACCGAACGGGGCTCACGAACCTGCGCGTCGTGCACGGCGACGCTCTCGACTTCGCCGCTCGCCTTCCGGGCCGATCCTTCGACGAGGTCAGGATCTTCTTCCCCGACCCCTGGCCGAAACCACGGCAGCGCCAACGCCGACTCGTCCGAGACGACCTCCTCGAGACCATCATCGGCACCATGATCATCGGGGCTCGGTTTCGTCTCGCCACCGACGTCGACGACTACGCCGAGCAGATCGGCGAGGTCTGCTCCCGGTCGGCGCGCGTCGAGGGAGGCATCGTGCCTCGGCCCGACGACCGTCCGATCACCCGGTTCGAGACGAAAGGGCTCGAAGCGGGCCGCCGAGTCACCGACTTCGAGTATCGGGTAGTGAGCTGAGATGGCCATCGAGGAGGCAGCGGAACGTCGAACAGGTCGGTCGGCTCCGGCTCCTGAGTCGATGCCGAGGCCGCTGCTCTCCCAACGCGCCGAGGAACGGCTCGGCCCGCGACATCGCCAGGTGCTCGACCAACTCGAACGGCTCTTCCTCGAGGAGGGTTTCGGGGGGATCAGCGTGCGCGAACTCGCGGCGAACGTCGGATGCTCACGACGCACCCTTTATGAACTCGCTCCATCGAAAGACGAGTTGGTGCTGGTGGTCCTCGACCGCTTCCTGCATCGCGTGGGTCGAACCGCTCTCGATTCGATCGACCGTGAGCAGCCCCATGCCGATCGCATTCGTGCCTACTTCCGAGGTGGAGTCGAGTTGCAGCGGTTGTCGCAAACCTTCGCTGAGGATCTCGCCGACGACCCGGCGGCGCGGCGGTTGCTCGACCGCCACTTCCGATACGTGATGGCCGTGACCGAAGAACTCGTCGCCGAGGGCGTGGCAGCCGGTGAGTTCCGGCAGGTGTCACCGTCGATCGTGGCCGGGGTGCTCGCCGGAAGCGGTCTCTACTTCAACCAGGTCGAGATCGCGCATCCGGATCCAACCGATGCGATGCTCGACCTGGTGATCCGCTCGATCCTCGCCTGAGCGTCTCAGTCCTCGAGGAGCGAACCGAGGCGCTCGGTCGACTCGATGAACTCTTCGATCATCTCGTAGACGACTCGAGAGGCCGACTTCGACTCGTTCATCGATCCGACCACCTGGCCGACGAAGTAGTTCGCGAGCTTGGCGGCGCCGGAGTCCGCGTTGTGCGCGGCCCGATCGATCCGCCGGATCGCGTCGTCGACCAACATCGGCTGCAGCGGCATCGGGAGCGGAGCCGGGTTCGACGGGTCCTCCCAAGCATCGGTCCACGCGGTCCGCAACTGGCGGGCCGGCTTGCCGGTGCGCGAACGCGAGCGGATCGTGTCGGAGGAGGTCGCGGCGAGGAATTTCTCCTTCACGGTCGGATGGGTCTCGGCCTCCTCGGTGGTCAACCACACCGACCCGCACCAGACCCCCTCCGCTCCGAGGGCCATGGCGGCGGCCATCTGACGACCGCGGCCAATACCACCCGCACCGAGCACCGGCACCCGGTCGCCGATCGCGTCGACGATCTCGGGGATCAGCACCATCGTCCCGATCTCGCCGGTGTGACCACCGGCTTCGGACCCTTGTGCGATCACCAGATCGACGCCGGCCGCGACATGGCGTTCGGCATGCTGGGCCTTGCCGGCCAACGCGCCGACGAGTCGTCCTTCTTCATGGGATCTCTCGAGCATGTGAGCCGGGGGAGGGCCGAGCGCGTTGACGATGAGCGAGGGTCGGTGAGCGAGAGAGATCTCGAGTTGCGGCGCCGCGCGCTCGGCGGTGAGGGGTGCCGCGTCGCCATGGGAAGCGAGCCCGCGCTCACCTCGAACACCGTCGGGCAGCTCGGGCACATCGAACTCGTTGAGGAGTCGCTCGACGAAGGTTCTGTGCTCGTCGGGAATCATGCCGACGAGGTCCTGCACCCGAGCACCGCCGCCGTCACTGCCGGTGTACTTCGCCGGTGCGATCAGATCGACGCCGTAGGGGCGATCACCGATCTGGTCCTCGATCCAGTCGAGGTCGATCTCGAGTTGGCTGTCGGAGTGGCCGACCGCCCCGAGCACACCGAGGCCCCCGGCACGCGACACCGCCGCGACGACGTCTCGGCAGTGGCTGAAAGCGAGGATCGGCAGGTCGATACCGAACATCTCCGTGACACGGGTCTTCATGAGTTGTCACCGTTCCTTCCCGATCGATACTCCGACCATGTCATGCCTTGGTCGCCATGGATGTCACGCGGCAGACCGAGCACCTGCTCCGCGACGATGTTGCGCTGGACCGCGAAGGTGCCTCCTCCGAGGGTCAGTGCCGGCGCGAAGAGGTAGCCGTAGTGCCAGACGGGGTCCGTGTCGGGGAACTGGCTCTTCACGCCACGCGGGAAGTTGATGTCGGTGGCTCCGCTACGTGCTCCAGCAGGGATGTCACCGGCGGGCCCTGACCCCTCGAGCATTCCAGCGGCGCCCGCGAGATCCTTGGCGAGTTCCATCACGTGCTGGCCGTGCTCGTCACCCATGATCTTTTGCACGGATGCCTCCTCTCCCGGAGTGCGCCCTTGGAGTCGAGCGCTCAGCGTGCGAAGTCGGTTGAGTCGGAGCACCTCCGCCTCGATGTGGAGCGCGGCGATGCGTTGGCGCATGTTCGGATCAGTGATCGGCGGACCTGATCGCACGAGGTCGAGCAGTTGCGCGGCCGACGGCCCGGTGCCCCACATCGACCCGGCCGATGAGAGCGACACCCGCTCGTTAGCGAGCGTGACCTTCGCGAGCCGCCAGCCGTCGCCCTCCGCGCCGACGAGGTACTCAGCCGGTAGTCGAACGTCGTCGAAGAAGGTCTGATTGAACGAGTGAGCCGTCGTCATGTCGACGATGGGAGACAGGGTGATGCCGGGCAGATCCATCGGCACCAAGAAGTAGGAGATGCCTTTGTGTTTGGCGACGTCGGGATCGGTGCGCGCGATCAAGATCCCGAAGTCGGCGTGGTGGGCTCCACTCGACCAGATCTTCGATCCGTTGATGACGTACTCGTCGCCGTCGCGAACCGCGCGGGTCGCGAGGGAGGCGAGATCGCTTCCCGAGTCTGGCTCGCTGAAGAGCTGACACCAGGTCTCCTCGCCGGAGAAGATTTTCGGCAGGAACCGCTCCTTCTGCCAGTCGCTGCCGGCCAGCAGGATCGTCGGGGCGGCCCAGCCGACCCCGATGGCATTGGTGGTCGAGGCCGTTCGGACGACGCCCGCCCGCCGGAGTTCGTCGTCGATGATCAGTTGGTGCATCGGGTCGGCGTCAAGACCCCAGGGTCGCGGCCAGTGAGGAACGATGTACCCGGCCTCGGCGAGATCGGTGTTGGTGGGCTCGGGATGCTCGGCGAGCCAAGCGCGCACCTCGAGACGTCGCGGGTCGTCGTCGGCGGGAAGGTCGAAGTCCATCTCGTGTCTGCTCGTCTCGGGTGGCGGTGTCTCAGGCCCGGGCCGACGGTCCGTCGGTCGCGCCGCCGGCGAAGGCCTGAGCGATCAACAGCCAGTCTCGTGCCGGACCCTCGGACACGACGAGTCGGGTGTCATCGACATGGCGGCGCTGGGTGACGACGAGGCAGAAGTCCTCTGCCGGTCCGGTGACTCGTCCGACCTCGTCGGCATGCTCCCAGGACCACTCCTCACCCGACGGGGCGTCGAGCACCACCGACACCTCGCCGGAGGGTCGTTCGAGACCGCGATTGATGTATGACCAGCCACGGGTGATCACGCCGAGTTGCGCGATGTGGCGGAGGCGATCGCTCGGCTCGCGGCTCGCACCCACCGTGTCGACGATGTCTTGACCGTGGGCCCAGGCCTCCATGAGGCGGGCCGTGAGGAACGACTTCGCGCTCATTGACGGTCCGTACCACTCCACTCTGGTGTCGTCGGCGAGACCGGAGGCCGCCCGAGCAAGCGCGCTCCGCCCTGATCTCCAAGCATCGAGCAACTCTCCGGGTTCCATCGCTCGGAACTCACCGAGGGTGATTCGCTCGACGGCGTCGGCGTCGGCGAATGAGGCGACGAGCTTGGCTCGGTGCGCGATGAAGGCGTCGGGATCCTCGATGGCGAGGGCGGCGGTTCGGTCGAAGAAGGTGAGGTGACCGATCTGATCAGCCACGGTCCAGCCCGGACTCGGTGTCGCTGTCGACCAGGCGCCGTCGGCGAGTGGGGCGACGACCGCGTCGAGCGCATCTTGCTCAGCGATCAGATCGGCAGTGACCCCAGCGACGTCCATGTTGCCTCCCTCCGCCCGCGGGCGGTACCAGTTGACACTGAACGGTACCAAACCGTAGGTTTCGGTCGTGAGACAGCGCTCCTCGGGACCCGTCCTGCGGTCGCGGCTCGCCCCCGCGAGCGAGGCGTATCGCGCGAATCGCGCGGAGATGGAGGCCCTGTGGGCGACCGTTGAGGCCGAACTGGCGACGGTGCCCGGAATCGGTGGACAGCGCTACGTCGATCGGCACCGCCAGCGCGGGAAGATGCTCGCCCGCGAGCGCATCGAACAACTCATCGACCCCGACACGCCGTTTCTCGAACTCTCCCCGCTCGCCGGCTGGGGATCGGAGTTCCCGGTGAGCGCCGGCGTCGTCAACGGGATCGGCATCGTCGAGGGAACCGAGGTCGCCATCACCGCGACCGACATGACCTACCGCGGCGGATCGATGAACCCGCGCTCGGTCGACAAGAACATGCGGTTCCAAGAGATCGTCCGCGCCAACCGACTTCCTTGGATCTCGCTCAACGAGTCAGCCGGAGCCGATCTGCCGCATCAGGCCGACATCTTCATCCGCGGCGGCGAGGGCTTCCGCAACCAGACCCAACTCTCGAAACTCGGCATCCCAACCATCACCGTCGGCTTCGGCCCGGCCACCGCCGGCGGCGCCTACACGCCGGGCATGAGCGACTACACCGTGTTCGTCAAGGGCCGTGGCACCGCCTACCTCGGGGGACCACCGCTCGTGAAGATGGCGATCGACGAGATCGTCGACGAGGAGACCCTCGGCGGCGCCGAGATGCACACCCGCGTCAGTGGTCTCTCCGACTACCTCGCCGTCGACGAGATGGATGCCCTCCGCATCACCCGTGAGATCGTCGCTCATCTGCGTTGGCGCAAACTCGGACCGGGCCCGACCCTGGAAGCCGATCCGCCCGTCCACGATCCCGACGAGCTCATCGGTTGCGCCTCGGCTGATGTGCGCGTGCCCTTCGACATCCGCGAAGTGCTCGCCCGAGTGCTCGACGGCAGCCGGTTCGAGGAGTTCAAACCGCTCTACGGCGACAAACTCGTGTGTGGATGGGGCTCCATCGGCGGCTTCCCCGTCGGTCTGCTCGGCAACAACGGGATCCTCTTCTCCGAGGAGGCCGCAAAGGGCGCCCAGTTCATCCAGTTGTGCAACCGCACCGACACCCCGCTCGTCTTCATGCACAACATCACGGGGTTCATGGTCGGGTCGAAGGCCGAGCGTGGCGGCATCATCCGCAACGGGGCGAAACTCATCAACGCGGTGTCGAACTCGACCGTCCCGCACATCGTGCTCATGGTCGGCGCGTCTTATGGCGCGGGTAACTACGGCATGGCGGGCAAGGCCTACGACCCGAGGTTCATCTTCACCTGGCCCAACCATCGCATTGCTGTGATGGGCGGTCGTCAACTCGCCGGGGTGATGGACATCGTCGCCAGGAACGCCGCTGCCGGCCGCGGAATCGAGGTCGACGAAGCCGAACTCGACCAGCGCAAGGCGGCCCTCGAAGCGCAGATCGAATCTGAGTCGTCCGCGCTCTATTCGACCGGGCGGGTGTGGGACGACGGGATCATCCACCCGAACGACACCAGACACATCCTCACCATGGCGCTCTCGGTCACCCATTCGGCCGAGGTGCGAGGAGCCACCGAGTACGGGGTGTGGAGGCACTGATGGCGGCAACCATCGATCGCCTACTCATCGCGAACCGTGGGGAAATCGCGGTGAGGATCGCGCGCACCGCCCGCCGACTCGGCATCTCCCCGATCGGCGTTCACTCCGAGGCCGATCGGGGAGCGCTGCACACCCGAACGATGGACCGGTCGGTCTCCCTCGGTGGATCGACACCCGCGGAGTCGTATCTGCGGGTCGACGCCATCGTCGCCGCTGCGCTCGCGACCGGCTGCGATGCGGTGCACCCGGGCTACGGCTTCCTCGCCGAGAACCCAGCGGCGGCACGCGCCGTCGAAGCGGCAGGCCTCATCTGGGTTGGTCCCACCCCCGAGCAGATCGAGTTGCTCGGCGACAAGATCGCCGCCAAGCGGGCGGCCGTCGCCGCTGGTGTGCCGACGACCACCGTCCACACCGTCGATCTGGCCGGTCCGCCACCGGAGGGGGTCGCCATGCCCGCCCTCGTGAAGGCGGCGGCCGGCGGTGGGGGCCGCGGGATGAGGGTGGTTCATCGCGCCGAGGATCTCGCCGGGGCGATCGAGGCGGCCGGGCGCGAGGCGCTCGCCGCTTTTGGCGATCCAACGGTGTTCATCGAGCCGTATATCGAGCACGGCCGCCACATCGAGGTGCAGATCATGGCGGACTCGCATGGGTCGGTCATTCACCTTGGTGAGCGCGACTGCTCGGTGCAGCGACGCAACCAGAAGGTGGTCGAGGAGGCCCCGGCCCCCGGCCTCGAGCCGACCGTGCGCGACGCGCTTCGCTCGGGAGCGGTCTCGCTCGCACGTCATGTCGGCTACCGCGGTGCCGGCACGGTCGAGTTCCTAGTCGGCCCGGACGGGACCATCACCTTCCTCGAGGTCAACACCCGCCTCCAGGTCGAGCATCCGGTCACCGAGGCGATCACTGGTCTGGATCTGGTCGAGATGCAACTCGCCATCGCGGCTGGTCGTCCCCTTCCACTTGGCCAAGATGATGTCCGTTTCGACGGGCACGCGATCGAGGCGCGGGTGGTCGCGGAAGACCCCGCCTCGGGATGGTTGCCCTCCACCGGGCGGATCGACCGGTTCGAGATCGGCGACGGAGTGCGTGTCGACTCCGGGGTTGAGGCGGGCAGCGTCGTCACCACCGATTACGACTCGTTGCTCGCGAAGGTCATCGCATACGGCCCGGACCGTGACACGGCGCGGCGACGGCTGCGAGCCGCGTTGCGATCATCCGAGGTCGATGGGGTTCGGACCAACATCGACATGCTCGTTGCTCTTCTCGATGATGACGACTTCGCCGCGGGGCGCCTCGACACCGGTCTACTCGCGCGTTCACCGGACATCCTGAGCGGATCCCGACCGACCGGTGATGACCTGACCGCGCACCTCATGGCTGTCGTCGCCTCGGTCGAGTCGGCGAACCGATCGGCGGATCGTCACTGGGGTGAGGTGCCGTCGGGATGGCGAAACGTGCGAACCCGCGGAACCCGGGTGGTGCTCTTGGAGGACGGCGGACCCGAGCCGATCGAGCATCGTGTCGAGTACGAGATCGTCACCCGTGGAGGCTGCGAGGATCATTGGAATGTGTTGCTCGGTGACTGGCCCGAGCCCGACGAGACCGGAGCGCTGCCCGCCGACGAGCGCCGAACCCTTCAGTTCCGACGCGAGAGGCGCGCCGAGTTGGCCGACTCCGAGGTGGTTTTCGTTGAGGTCGATGGACTCGCTCGTACCGTGACCCTCGCGGGGCGAGGGGCCGAACGAATCGCTGTCGACCCGACGGGACGTACCCGATGGATGCTTCGACCACGGTTCGTCGATCACGAGTCCGAGTTGGTCGGCTCGGGGCCGGTCGCTCCGCTCCCCGGAACGGTCATCGCTGTCGCCGTGGAGGCTGGCCAGAAGGTGGAGGCCGACCAGGTGCTCATGGTCGTCGAGGCGATGA
>Ga0208149_1000665_pt1 | contig 13052 bp, 22 predicted proteins | sample DEB08_DNA_15_FD_184533 | JGI IMG/M metagenome (GOLD analysis project Ga0208149, IMG submission 184533) | Aqueous microbial communities from the Delaware River and Bay under freshwater to marine salinity gradient to study organic matter... | ecosystem: Environmental > Aquatic > Marine > Coastal ... | reverse complement strand
TGCAGCATCCTCTTCACCCTGCTGTTCAAGTAGTTCCTCTGCTTCTTCTGCAAAGTTAATCACCTGTCGTAGCATAGAACCGTTGTCGTTGAAGACAGCCTTGTTACGCTTAAGCGGTCGCTGGTTCATTGATCATCTCCCATCCTATCTTTTTACACACCCAACGGTCGCCTTTTGCATTCTCTATGATATCACCGACAGAGATGCTATGCATATCACGAATACGCTCAAGACGATCCTCAGGTCCGATGTTACCAACCTCAAAGACATGCTCCAGATCATCAGCAATGACATTCGCTACATGCTCGTAGCAGTCGTGTGTCAGTCCGATAGTCGGATCACCCTTCAGTTGCGCTTCAGTCCAAGCAAGTGCTTTCACATGACACTTCCAACCTTCTTTGTTGATCAGTTCAACCAACTTGTCTTCTAGACGAATCTGGTGAAGTTTCCACATTTTAGACATTACACATTCTCCATCAATCTGAAACTCTTGCCACATTACACAGTCTGCCACAACTTACCAATCAGTTCCCAATCATAGGTGATCTGCTTGGTCTTGCGGTTGCGTTCATAGGCCATCTCAATACCAGTATATTCCTCAAGGTACTGAACAGCATCCTTGACGTTCTCAAATTCTTTCATAGCGGTATTGTTATTCAAGTTTGGCTTAGCTACCCACATTATTCAGTCTCCTCTACATAAGGAACAGGTTCAAGAGCAAGTTCAGTCACCATCCTCAGATGGGCCCGCAACCGACGCAGAACACGCGGCGTAGCAGGCAGCGGCTCTTGTTGCTCCTCTTGCTCAATCCAAATAGGAAGAACACGCAGCAACCGCGCAATCGCTTCACCGTCACCTTCAATCTGGCGACGAAGCTGGGCGGTGGTAATTGTCTGTGTCATGTCGAACCTCTCTCTGATCTCTCACTATACAGATATAATAGCAGGCTTTCGGATTAAGTCAATGGCCTTTTTTTAACTTTTTTTCGTCAATGAAACCAATCACTTATCCCCACTGAAGTCCGTTGTCAGCAAGGATAATGTCACGAATACGCTCCCTATCGACCGAATCGCCACAAAAGTCAGCGGCTGATTCGGCGATATATTTCTGAACCGCATTGAGAACCATCTTGTCTGTCATACCCTTGATAGGATAGATACCACTCTTTGCGTTGTAGAAGTCATCCACATATGTAATGAAGTCAATCAGCGCGTTTGTAATCTTTGCTACATCAGTCATTATACAGCCTCCACAACCTTGTATTCCTGATCCCACTTACCGATGTTGATGTAGATATAGTAGGCAATATCAAAGTAATCAATCATCGCATCAGTGTTGTCGTACCACTTAGTACCCTTCATCGCAGCAACCAGTTCGTTAAGAAACTGACCAGCAATACCAGTACCGTAGAACTTTTCGATATGAAAGGTATTGACCTGATGATGAGTATCACCGAAATCAATCGCACCTTCTTTGAGATTGACTTTCAATCCCCGATGGTGGTCGATACCGATAGTACCTTTCATGTTGTACTTCTTAAGAACAGCTTTAATAGCAGGCGCGAGTTCTTTCTTTTCTTTCTGTCCGATATAAGCCATTGGGAACCTCTCTCTCATTGCCGAATCACTTAACTAACTTACTATACAAATATAGCACATTCTCAGAAAATGTCAATGGCCAAAATGCATTTTATTCCACTTTTTTAAAATTATTTCTTGCTGCTCGTATGCTTCGATCTCAAAGGGACGCTCATAGTAGGGTAGTTCCCAGCCGTGCTTGCTCTTACGCAAGTCTTGAACGCAGTGTGTAACCTCGTGGAAGATAGCTGTAAGTAGATCGTCGCCCTGTAGCTTGTTGCTCAACTCAATTTCAAAGCAACGATCATCTGTCTCGTGCTGATACCCGCAGACACCGTGCAATCTGCTGAACAAAACCTCGATTTCTATGTCTTTTCTCATGCGCGGTGCCGAACAGGAAAAGGCGAATAAAACGGCTTTTTTTGTAAGTTCTTTTTTTCGCTTCTTTGCATTTTTTACGTCCACATAGATCATTAGCAGAACTCATGATCATGATAAGTCCACTCTATGGGATGATCAGTACCGTGATCACCGATAAGAACAGTATCAGTATCCCAATCGATGTCACCGCTGGAGCGATGATCATGGTGCATGTGAACGAAATCAGGAGTACCCCAGACAAGTTGTGCGGAGAGCGACTGATGATCTCGAATACCTATCCAGTGAATCAGTGACATGTTATCCCCTGTATCAAAAAAGAAAAAGAGAGTGAAGAGCAGGAAGATCGGATTGTTTCGATAGTGATGGTTCCGTTGAAGAGCGTCTTCTTGAAAGCATCAATGTCTACTTTAATCTTCTGTCCCTGTCGCTCCTCTCCACTCTCTTGTGTAATTGAGTTGGTAATACCACCCGTAGGCTGCCGTGGGAATGGTTGATGAGGGTGGTTCCTTTGAAGTGGTTGCTTCCCAACATCGTGGAAGTCCCTATCAACCGTGACGCTTTGTTGCTATCGGGATTGCGTCTTAATCCCTTCCTCTCAATTACAAGAACAATATACTATACTGTTTGGGGTATGTCAATGGCCGTTGTTAAGTTACTGAAAAAGCGTGGTGTTTCTCCGTCGAATCCACAGCCAGAATTGAGCGAATCGCACACTGATTCGCAGGTGATTCGGTCGTTGTTTTTAAACACATATTGCTTAGTGGGTATCTCGTATACCTTGAAGTTGTCACCGTGTCGTCTTACTTCGTAGTTCATTATCCATCCTTCTTGTTCTCTGGTTCAACATAAAGTATTCTTGGACATTGATATTGTGCATCTGTCCATACCATTTCATTCTTTCTTTTGTCCTGACACTTATACTCACATAGTCTTTCTTTGTCAGGACTGTTTTCATCGATATCCTGTGATACAATGTTGCAGATTATTAATCCTGCGTATGCTAGTTCTATCATTCTTTCCCCTCTATAGTATTAGTTCTGTTGATGTTTCTGATGATCCAATTGTACCCTTCATCCATGTATTGAATGCTAAACAGCATCTAGAATAATCATCTTCTTTTGGTGATACTTCATGAAATATTTTTGATGGAAATAGTTTAATGCTACCAGCAGGTGTAGGTTCTACTATTTTAAGACAGTTGTATTGATTTGTTGTTTCCTCAAAGATTAGAATGTCTGCTCGGGCGTTTCTATCATTGTTGAAAGCAATTGCATCGTTAGGCCCCGATTGCACATAAAATGTACCAGAGATGAGACTATTAGGATGACTATGTGGTGTGTGAAATTGTCCCTTACCTATCCACGTTAACCAGCTTTGAGTGATATAAACATCGACACTATTATTCTTTGGACTCCATGCAAGATGGAAAAACTCACTTACGAAAGACTCCAATTCAGATTTCAGTTGTCTTAGATGTGGTTTGTCTAGAATATACTTATTGTCAGTTGTTCTATTACCAGAAGCTGCATGAGATTTAGTCTTAAGTGAATCAATATAGCGCAGTTCCTGTTCTGTTAAGGAACGTCCAAGTTCTGTTAATCCTATTGGAATAGGAAATGCTGGTACAATCTCCATTATACTTTTAACCCACTGAAGTCTTTCTTACCCATTGTCTTTGTAGCCCATTTCATCATATCTTCCTCTGTGCTTCTTTCACCGAAATCAGTATTATCCATGACAGGACCGTCTAACACATCATCTTGAGCAGTTTGTTCCACGTCATACAGACGCATCTTTGATCGATCCACACCTACCACAAATCGTTTATATACTGTGGGATCATTGTATCTATTCTTCAATTGCTTGATCATGATCTGGTTTAAGTCTTGCAGTTCTTCTGTACTGATGAGAGCCATCATGAAGTCTGCTGTTGCTGGTAGTCCGAATGACTCTGATGTATCTGTCAGATCAACGTCACTGCTTGTAAAGCCTGAGCGTGTTGTCTGTGTTGCTGATACAATAGGAACCACTCTTTCTACTGCAAGTCCTCTCAGTTCTTCTGCAATCGCTTTGATCAGTGTGTATGAGTTGACATTAACACCAGACTTGATCCGCGACGACATGCAGATATTTAGGTAGTCGATATAAATGATGTCTGGTGTAAACGAGCGTTTAAGTCTTAGTTCGTTGAGCAGATGTCGAAAGTGTCCCGTGTGTGCAGATGCTGTTGGATATTCCTTGACAATTAGCTTACCAGAAGTCTTACCTCGTACTCGTGCGATCTTCTTATCATACATCTCTTTAGACAGGTTTGCTAGATCATCCAGTGTCACGTTGAGTAGATTCGCATCGATGCGTTCTGCGATCTTCTCCTCGGCCATCTCCATAGTGATGTACAGGACGTTCTTACCGTCTAGAAGGTTAGCACTAGCCATGTGACACATAGCAAGAGATTTACCAACGCCAGTACCAGCAAGTATAATGTTAAGCGATTTCTTTGGAAGACCACCTTTAGTAATCTTGTTAAGGTAGTCAATGTCGAATGGAATACGCTCTTCAATGCGATGATAGAAGTCCCAGCGATCATCACTGTCATCCAGAAAGTCATGACCAACGCTAGGATCAAAAGAGACAGACAGCGCATCAGAAAGTAACTCAGGAATCTCTCCCTTCTCGCTTTTCTCATCTCCTTCAATAATTGATATCGACTGCATGATTGCATTATAGATAGCCTTCTCTTGACAGAACTTTTCGGTCTTTTCAATCAGCCATTCTTTATCAACCTCTTCTTCAATAACAAGATCACCAATGATCTTACTACACTCTGAGAAGTCTTCGTCTGATATCTTCCCATTGTTATCCAGTTCGATAACCAGTGCTTCCCTAGTAGGTAGAGCATTATATTGAGAGATATACTTATCAATTTCTTGGTAAATGGTTTTTTCATGTCTCTCTTGAAAGTAATCACCCTTCAGATAAGGTAGTGTGCGTCTTGCATATCCGTCGTCATTCAGAAGGTGCTTCAGCACCATCAGTTCTACTCGCATCAACAAAATCCTTCAACAATTCGTTTAGTATTTTTCCTAGTGTATCAATAAACTCTTCAGATGTCAAGTCTAGTTCGTTTTCGTTCTTGACTGTGATGAAGTTAAAAGAAACCATAGCCTCTTCATCAGCATCCTCTCCTAGTCGTAAATTGTCATACTGAAAGATGACCCCTTCATAGGGGCCATCCTCAATCTGAATGCACATCAACTCTTCGTGAAATGCATCATCATGCTGTACTACATTATACTTCGTCATGATGCTTCTTTGCTTCTTGCCATGAACGCTCAGTAATGAAGTACAATACAGTCAGAGCCGTCAGAGCGATCACACCATACAATCCATCACCAAGATACCTATCAGCGAGAGTAATGAAAGCTGCTGAAATACCAATCACTGCAATGAGTGTAAACAGATATCCAAATAGCTTTTTAACGAAAGTCATAATCATTGTGTTGTCACCTCTTCTTCATCAGGGAAAATTTTACGATCAACGATAATCTCAGGCTCATCCTCATCAACACCATACATAAACTCTTTGTGTGCTGCTGCTTCTAGTTGTTCCATGATATCATCAGTGTAGTACTTCTCAGGATTCTCATTGATGCTTTTACCAAACACCTTAGTACCATCAGGTAGTTCATACCGTGTTGATACCTTCTTGATAATATCATACTTCTCTGCAAGATCAAGAAGGCCATAGTAACGATCCAGTCCTGTATCATAGGACAGTTTTACTTCTACTTTCTTGTTCTCTTTGGTAAAGCGTGACTTGTGCATTGTCACTTTGATGATATTACCAATTACATCTGTACCATCCTTGTCCTTCTTCTTAGACAGCATAGCGATAGACGATGCTGCATACTTGAGTCCAGAACCACCAGAGATTTCTTTTGTCGGGATATATGCGCCGACAACATCATAGACATGGTTTGTTACAAGTAGTGGTACGTTTGCTTTTGCAAGTTTCAATGACAGGACACGGAATGTACCTCGCAGTAGCTGCGCTTTTGTCATATCCCTTGCTTGTTTACCAGAAGCTGTATCTTCCAGTTCTTTTACCGATGAGAGCATACCAAGCGAATCCAACACCATCATCATAGGTGGCTGATCCTTACTGTCATTGTATGAGTCTAGCATACGAACAGCATTGGTACGAAACTCTTCGATTGATTGCGGCTCAGAGATAACAACGCGATTGACATCGATACCTCTAGTTGTCATCATATTCTTCGTAACTGCGGCTTCTGTGTCAAAGTAAATGACCCCACCATCTGGATTGTCCTCAAGAAACTGCTTGATAACTCCTAGAGCGAAAAAGGTCTTCCCCGTCGCGCTTTCACCCGCAAATGCTACTATTTTGCTGTTAGGAATACCGCCATACAAACTACCAGACATAGCTGCGTTTAGAATGTATGAACCAGTATCAATAGTACCAGAAAACTCTGAACTATTCTCACCGCTGCTGGCTACATGCGTATTATCAATACCAGCAATTACATTATTAAGAAAACTCATCCTTTATATACCTCATCAAGTTTATCATTAAATTGTTCAATCTTCTGCATACGAACACCACCTGGCCAGTAAATGTAATCCTTATCAGGATTTGCTGCTAAGTTGTTCAGCAATGGCTTTATCATGTTATATAGAGTATCGCATTTTTGTTGCAGTTTGTCAAGTCCTTCTTCGGTCGTAGCAACAGTTTTCTTTGCTTGCTGTACGACTTGAAGTTCTTCTTCTGTTACTGCTGTGAATCCAAAATCGAAATCAGACATGTGTGTACCTTTCTATTTCCAGAAATCTTCTAGTGTCACCACCTTCTCAGTCTTCCAACCGATAACATCCAAGATAACCCTGATAGGATCAATGAACGCTTTGCTGAACTGCGTATCATAGTCGATAAACTTTTCCAGTGCAAACTCAGGCGGAAGATTGTTGATGATTGAGATGACATTCTGTCCAGTTCCATTAGGCTCTTTGAGATAACAGAACTTGATCTTTTCTCCATCTTTGATGGTTTGATATCGCTTCTCCAATCCACCCTTTCTGATCAGGTGATTGTAAAGCAGGCCCCCACGGACATGGATGGGAGTACCCTTCGCTAGAACAAGAGTATCCTTGTTGTTACTATCATATTTATTCAGATCAGACAGTGAGCGGGGGAAAGCGATATCTTCAAATGGAAGCGACAAGAACTTGTCTTTGAAGTCAGAGATGAACTTCTGTACGTCTTCTTCAGTCTTGTTCAGAGTGATATCAATTGCTTCCTTTAGAGCATCCCTACAAGCCTGCGGGGTCGATGATTTGACAGTCTCGATTCCCATCATCTTGAGTTTAGGCTCAGTGAAGCGAACACCCTCACTATCATATACATTGAGCATGTATCGCTTCTTAGCAGTCCATATACCCTTGTCAGCGATCACCTCACGAGCCATAACCATCTTTTGCTCGTAAGCATTCATTAGATCAGCAAGGTCTTGATAACTCTGATCAATAAAAGGTTCAACCTTCTCTGAAGCAACTCTATCAAGGAAGTCAACGATACGCCCACGAAACGATATCTCCGTCTCTCCCTCTCGTAGTGATAGCACCTTATCAACCAGCCTGTCAAAAGTAATGTATACTGAATCCGTATCTGACGCAATAACATAGTCTTCTCCCTCTGTCGAAAGCAACTTGTTTAGATATTCATTCAATCTTTTCTCAATCCATCTGATAGACAACTGACCAGACAGTGTAATAGCTTCTGCTTGACGCACATCAAAGAAACGGAAGTACTGATTACCAAGCGCACCATAAGCAGAGTTCAACTGAATCTTCTTGGCCATCTGCAAGTTCTTGTACTTCGATATCTTCTTGTTCACCTCATACCGTAGTCCCTTGTCTTTGGTAGTCTCCAGTTCTTTCTGTGCAATGATCATCTCCTTCTTATATAGAGATCGTTCATCATACATGGTTTGCATCATCTCTGGAAGGAAGCCTTGCTTATCCTTGCGGAAGAGGTGGCCATTGGCTGCAAGAACCTTGTCCTTTGGAAAGTCTGGTACGATACCATCAATCATATCATCCATGTCAGTCTGAACATACTCACCCTCGACAAAAGTGTCAGGAGAAATATTATACTGCATGATCAGATGCGGATACAGAGAGTTCAAGTCAAACGACATCACCCAATTGTGGCCACCCACCTGTGGCTCTTTGACATACGCACCAGCATATGCTTGCGCTTTGAAGGAAGTCTTCTTTGGTGGAATGACAACCTTCTTATCTAGCAAGTAGTTGTGAATCAGAACATCCCACAGGCGAACCTGTGTGAACACATCTGCATAGTTGACTTTAGCGTCATATGCGATAGCGAGAGCGGTATCGATCAGCTTCATCTTTTCATCGATACGCTCAACCAGTTCAACGTCCTTGATATTATAGTCGATGAACTTCTGATAGTCAGTACGATACAGTTCATGCAGCGTACCAACCTCAGAGTAGTCTAGCTTCTTCTCACCAATCTCTACATGAGCGATGTGATCAAGACGATAGGATTCTTGTTGTGTGTAGGTAAACTTGCGATAGAGTTCAAGGTAGTCCAGCGTAGCAAGTCCAGCAAGTTCATAAGCCTCTTGCGTCCTGTTCCACTGCTGGATTTCTCGACGGTTCAAATTCCTAAGAGGAGACATCCTCTGAGCCATCTTCTCATCATACAGACGACTGATACGATTAACCAGATAGGGAATATCAAAGAACCTGACATTCCAACCAGTAACGATATCAGCATCCATCTTTTCCCAAAACTCTAGGAATTTCATGATCAGTCTGTTCTCGTTCTCACAGTCAAGATAACGAACATCTGATCTTGTGTTGTTGTACTCCCCAACACCAAAGACGAACACCCTACCCTTCACCTTAACGGTGATAGCAGTGATCGGCTGCTTTGCATCAGCAGGCTCTGGAAACCCTTCCTCAGAACCAACCTCAATGTCAATGTTAGCAACACGAATATGATCCATGTCATAGTCGTTACCATACTTCTCATTGAGACATGCGTACTCATACGTCGTGGAACCATAGACGGTAAATCCATCGACATCAGTGTACTGCTTCACAAAGTCTCTTGCTTCACGAATGGAGCCTTGTTCGACAGGTTCAACAGACTGGCCATTGATTGTCTTCCAATCACTCTCACGTCGTGAGGCTAGGTAAAATGTTGGGGAGTAGGGAACCTTGTCTAAGAAACGACGACCATTATCATAGCCTCGAATGAAGACAAGGTTCCCGCGTGTGTATGTGTTTGTATAGAATCTCATAATGTAAATATAACAAAAACCATACGGTTTGTCAAGACCTTATTTCAGGTCTTCAGCAGTTAGTGGTGTTAGTTCAGACATACGCATGATCATTTCCATTTTCTCATCTTCTGGAAGAGGAATCATACCAGCATCTGAAAGCATACCATCTTCACCCCAATGCTTTGTCCACTCATCCATGTATTCTTCAACGCCCGGAATTACACCGACATGTGCGTGTTTTACATAGAAGTAAAGTGAACGAGAGATAGAGTAGCTACCATCTGCAATCGCATCAAATGTAGGCTCACCGCCATCCACGATTGCACCGTGAAGTACATCAGAGTTCTGATCAAGATAGGAGAAACCGAAAATACCGTATGAAGCTGAATCTTCTAGTAGTTTCTGAACAATTAGATTATCCTGTTCACCAGCTTCAATGTAAGCACCATCAGTACGCATTGCACGACACTTTTTACCCTTCTTGTCGCCACGAGCGATTGATGCTGCTTTAGCGATTGGGTCTTTTGCACAATAGCCTTTCTGATTGACCATCTCTACAAATGACGCACGAGTACCAGAAGTTGTAGGCGGGCCCATCACACGAATAGGAAGATTTGGTAGATCAGGATTGATCTGATTCCAGTGTGTGTATGGATTATCGATCCATGTACCATCTTCTTGTGGAATTTGTGCTGTCAAAGCCTTACCAAGATCAGACTTTGATATGTTGAGTTGAATACCATCCTTTGAACCAGCAACAACGATACCGTCGTAACCAACTTTAATTTCTGTTACTGTGACTCCGTTCTCATCACAATAAGCAAGTTCTTTTGTCTTCATGCGTGAAGATGCGTTACCGATATCAATAAACTTTGCACCAATACCTTGACATACGCCTTTCTTTCCGACAGATGATCCGCCAGATTCTACGACAGGAGTTTTGTGGGAAGGACTGTTACCTAGTTGTTCAGCAACGATTGTTGCAAAGGGAAGGACTGTTGAAGAGCCGGCTATACTTACATAGTCTCTAGCATGAGCGGCTGATGAAATTAAAATAGCACTAAATAGTACTATGAGCGATTTGTACATGATCGTTCTCCTATATGATTGAGAGGCAGCAAATTCGCACTTTGCTGTCTCTTTTCGTATTTAGAAGTTGCAGTTTTTTTGCACTTTTGTTACAAAAGTTAATCCTGCATCTTAAGTGCGAGATCAGTGGTTTCAGTCACACGGCGTGTCCATCCACGACCAAATGTACCAAATGTCTTCAGTGCTTCATAGTATCCTTGTCTACGATGCTGATACTCGACAATTGCTGTCTGTACACTGTTATGCTCTAGGTACTCAGCAACCTTACCAAGTGTACCTGGCCCGATTGCACCGTCCTGTGTCGCGCCTACAAGACCTTGTAGGTACTTAGCTGCTCTACCTGTACCAGCATTGACCCCAAAATCAAAAACGCAGAGATCAAGACCCCAAGGAAGTTCATCACCCTTTACCCTATCCCAATAGTTCTTTTTGTAGATGGGTTCAACATCTTCGACTGTCAAGTCTTTCATGTCTTTGTCTCCACCCCACTCTTCGTAAACTCTCTTAGTCACACCAAGATTAGTTTCACCGCCTGGGTCTTTCGGATGATTTACATAACCGCCTTCATGGTGAAGGATGGTTTCTAAACATGTACGATAATTCTCTGCTGCCATTTCATTCTCCTTTAAAAAATAGGGGGTTGTTACACCCCCTATTTAGATTATTGGATTTCAATAAGTTTTGGTTTCTTTTCATCTGGGATGATACGCTCCAGTTCAATAACCAACATACCATTCTTTAATTCAGCACCATTTACTATAATGTCATCAGCCAGAGTAAATGTGCGATTGAACTTCTTCATGGAGATACCCTTGTGGAGCATCCTTGTCACATCCCCTTCTGCATTATCGTAAGTTGAGCGAATAGTTACTTCACCCTGTGCATACTCAACCTCAACATCATCCTTTGTCAGACCTGCGACGGCCATGTCAATGAAGAATGCTGTATCTGATTCTTTACGAATGTTATATGGGGGAAACCCTGTTGATTGTTTCTGGTGCTTATGATATTGCTGCATTTGTTCCAGAACGCGATCAAAGCCAACGGCATAGGGCGTAAGTCGATTGATATCGAAAGTAGTTAAACGTGTCATTTGCTAATCTCCTATTAAGCAAGATTGTTGTTGTATAAGACCCATAAGGCGTCTTAGTTCATTATATAGTAACTCTTGTATCGTTTGTCAAGAGTTTTCTGCAATTTTTTTTGCTCTACCCAAGATAAAATCTTGCTGTAGTGCTTTGAATAAGTCTGGCTCAGAATAGTTAGGCCCTTTCAGCACCTTACCATCTTCACGGTAAATTGGTTTACCGTCTGCGCCAAGTTTAGACATATTTGATCTTTGTACTTCAGCAAAGCACTTGTCGAGATCAATCCCAAATGCATGACCAGCACCATAAGTCACATACAGAATGTCAGTAAGAGCATCTGCGACTGCGATATAGTTCTTTGCTTCTATTGCTTCTTTGAGTTCACCAAGTTCCTCTTCGATCAACTCAACTCTTAGTGCTTGTGTAGCTTCATCTGGAAACTCTGGTGTTTCTTTTACCTCTTGTCCAAATGCATTCATAAAGTCCTCTACCTGTCGAAAGTTAGAGTATATCAATCTTTTTTCCATATTATCGCTTTTTTCCAATATTATATTTTGCTGTTAAATTCCACTCATTCTTCTCTTTGTACGGCAGCACTTTGATTTGTGATAGTGGTGCTACAGGATCAGAAGACTTACTACTTTCCACTAATCCAATCAATCCCCACTCAGAGAGTAGGTTAGCGATTGTGTTGCGTCGTGCGATATCGTCTTCAGTGAAGTTGCTAGGCTTACCGTCTAGTGCAAACAACTCTTTAAAGTGTACGATATAGTACTTACCTTGTTTGTGAAGAATATGACAAGACTGATAGATTGTCTTGTCTTTGCGAGAGGCCACCCCAATACGAGTCAATGTTTCTCGAATCTTCAAGAAATCATCATCTTCCTTTAGTGTCACCTCAACGAGATTACTGATGTCAATCGTCATTACTCCCACCTTTTTCCAGTGTGTTTCTTATTGTTATAAGCTGTTCGGGAGAAAGGATAGAAAGTGCTTGAAGTGCTTTAGCATCGTTGTAACCATAATACTGCTTCACCACGGACAAATCTCCTTCATCATCTTTCTTCACCCATTTAGCAAACCTCTTTTTGGGTCTAACACTATTTAGGAAATACTCAAATTGTAGGAGATTATCCGCTTCGTATCGTTGATTCATCTCATTAGCCACACCAATTGTATCCATGTGATAAGACATAGCACGATTGGTAAGAAACATGTTGTAAGACTTCTCAGCGAGTTTGTCGTTCTCTGTTCCTCGCATCAGATTTTGCTTACTAGTATTGATAGCGTTTACATAATCAAAAGGATTCATTGCTTATTTCCACTCAACCTCTACCATCAGTTCGGTGAGAAAAGCCATGAAGTTGATCTCTTGATCAGCAACAAAAGCAGACTTATATTGATAGTCAGCAAGTGTCACAACCGTTTGAGGAATACTCTGTGGCTGAATATTCTCAGTCATGTTATCATATATTTTACGAAAGAGTGGTGTTACATCACCATCGACATTCTGCGCTACCCACTTACGAACAGCACTAAACTCTTTGTTCCTTAGAGCATCGACAAGAGTGTCTAGATTCTTGTCA
>Ga0208149_1000651_pt1 | contig 13116 bp, 8 predicted proteins | sample DEB08_DNA_15_FD_184533 | JGI IMG/M metagenome (GOLD analysis project Ga0208149, IMG submission 184533) | Aqueous microbial communities from the Delaware River and Bay under freshwater to marine salinity gradient to study organic matter... | ecosystem: Environmental > Aquatic > Marine > Coastal ... | reverse complement strand
GATGCTAAGAATAGAAATGTGGCAAGGTGAGGACTATAAGGAGATATGTGGAGCAGAAGTTAGATTAAAGTTTGATGATGTTTCTTCTTTAACAGATAGAAAGATAGCACTTGGATTACAGAACGGGCATGGTGCTGTTTTACAGGCTGGTACTGGTTCAACTAAATGGCGTGGAGAAATTGATGCAATTTCAACAGCGCAAAATTTTGCTGACTTAATTAACAAAGAAGACAGAGTAAGCAAAACAGCAGTCAACTTTCTTGCAGACCAAACTGATGCTGCTACCACATTTACCTTAGAAGGTAGCACAAGTCCTGTTGCGGTTCATAACGAGTTCTTAGCATCTGCTAACGCTGATTATGGGACAGGAGTTGTTAAATTGACATCAATGCGTTTAGCAAAGGCTGGAGAAAAATGTAGCATTGCCCTTAACACTGATGATGTAAATATTGAACAATCAACACTTGCTACTGCAACTACTACAGGTGTATATGCCTCTGATGTGATTAATGTTGATTCAACAGAGGGCTTCCTTGAATCAGGAGTAGGTTCAGTAGGAGGTACTACAGCAGACTTAAGGGCAATTTTCAGTTATACTGGTAAAAGTGCTACACAGTTTACCGGAGTTAAAACGATAGCGGCCACTCCTAGTGGAGGCTTACCTGCCACTAACATAGGTACATCTGTCAAACAACACCAGTTCAAACTTGATTTACAAGGTGGTTCGAGCAGTGGTGATAACGCAAGACTCCGTGATTGGTGGCTAGACGCTGAGATGGGAATAGTTTACTTCAATAATTCATATCCTTTCTTTGAACACAACTCTGTCAAGGTATCTTACATCTATGGCGAAAGGTATCTTGAGAAGGCTATTGAAGAGGCTGCTACTAAGATGGTAGCGGCTGATTTGTTACTATCAGATGACCGCAGCGTCTTGATACCAGAGGGCTCGCAAAATGTTGACTTGGGTTCTAAGATTCAATTGTTTAGAAAAGAAGCAGAAGAACTGTTAGCCCGCTACAAAGAAGTGGTGGTGTTCTCGTAATGGTTGCTACATGGAAAGAGCCTCTTGAGACAGTCATTGACATACTGGCAGCGAATTATGACTCTGGTACCGACAAGGGTTGGAACAGGGCCAATACTGACAATGTAAAGCCTGTAGTTGTAGACATTGCCAACGAAACGCCTGAGAGAGGCAAGCGTATTGATTTACAAAGACATGATTACATTCTATGCTATGAGACAGCCCAGAACGAAGAAGTGCCTGATTTGATGTACAACTTCGTCACCACTCGTTACAATATCACAGTCGACATGAGAACATCAAGAGGTCGTTCTAGGCTAAGAAAGATGGAGAACGAAATGAGAAGAGTTATCCACAACAGTAGAAAGGGCGACGGGGAAAACTTTGACCGCATGGTTCTCAAGACCCGTACTGACTTGTCAGACCGAACCAAGAAATTGTTTAGACATACATTCCAAGTAGAAGTTGTAATACTAGCGGAGATGATACCATGAGTGGCTTTGGTGCTCACTATAAGGGAGATGTCTCCGAAGTTGTCATGGGGCATGAAACAAGCCTGATGATTGAGCACAACGAGCCCTGTACATGGACAGCCACTACTGATATCAATAATCCCACACATACAGAGATAGTATTTGCAGGAACAGCGTCTGGCAACGCTAGTATATTCGAGAGCGCTAAGGCTGCACTAAAAGTCCCTGTAGGTATGTTGATTGGTCAGAAGATGTCATTTCATTCGACAGCGTCTGGTCAAAACAACTTTTCTTCTTACTATTACACTGACATGAAGAGTCGTTTGTATACAATCATAGACCACACATTTGATTCAGTGACTAAGATTAAGATTGTACCTGCGCTTACACAAGCGTCAGTGACTAGTGGCACAGGTGACAGCATTCTCATCCATTCGACTGGTTTACCAACCGTCGCTGGTAATAACGAAACAGTATTACATGCGAATGCTTCTGATACAAAGGAGGCTAGTTTGATAGACGGCTTCCTAGGGCTTGCTTCTTTCATGACATTACCCGACACTAAGGTTGATTTGCACAGTTATCATGTAGTCGGATTAGGTAGGCAAGTAGCAGTTCAGCAGACAGGAAAAGTCCATCACATGGGCGGTTCTATAGAAATGCCACTACATAGTCCAAAGTGGCTTTACTACAGCCTTGGTAGAGAAGTAGTTGACCAAAACAATTGCGGAACTGCTAGTGCAGGTTTAGCAGTAAATCCTGTCACAAACATTCATCCCGGTCAAGGATATGTAGATGTCAGTACGCTTACAATAAAAGGTGCTACCGCAGCAGTAGGTAATTACTTACTTATCAAAGACGGCACTCGTATCCCGACTACTACCTACAAAGCGCCTGATTTAGGAGCCAGTAGTAATATTTACTGGCCAAACGGCGCAGGCCTTTCTTCTGATGCTCATCATTTTGAATGGGCGGAAAGTAGTGAATGTAGGAGGATTTCTGCAATAGAAGCCTTGACTAGTGGAAATTACAGACTTTATGTTGACGACCCTTGGCAGTTTGAACATACAACGACTGACGACATTGAGTTAAGAAAATACGCTGACGGTAGTACTGATGGTAATTTCGGTAGTCCTCATGTAGATACTAATAGAAAGATAGTCAACCCTGTCAGAAGGCTTCTGTTTTCTGGAGAAACTGTACCTAGTTTTTCTATAGAACACAGTGTGAGGACTAGGGACTTGGGTTCTTTCAACAGTGCTGGTGAGACTACAATAGCGCCCGGCTCGGCTGGTGACACCAAGCAGTTGACTAGAGTTTTCAAAGGCTGTAAGATAGTCGAGTATGAATTGACTAGTACAGTAGATGCTGAACTAAAGTATCGTGCTGTATTCGATGCTCTTTCTTGCTACACAGATACAGGTAGACTAGAGAGCGCTAACAAAGGTGATAGATACACGGCTAACCGAATGTTCCAGAATGTTGCCACAGGGCTGGCTGAGAAAAAGGCATCAGGTATAGCAAAGGGTTCTGAGAAACCATTTATGTTTTACAACGGGACAATCAGCGCTTTTGACCAAAACTTAGGATTCGTTAGTGCGTTTGAGTTGAAGGGTAAGACAGGTGTAGAAGTTTTCCACACTATCCAAAGCAACCCTATACCTGAGACCGTAAACTCAGATAATCTCAGTATCAAGCAGGTGCCCTATGGCGGTACTCGCAACGCATCTATCATCAGAGAAGGTAAAGAAAACTTTGACATGGAAGTCACCATTGCTTTGGAAAATGCTTCTCTCTATCACGAATTAAGAACTCACATTCAGCGTGGTGGCACTGCTGGTGCAACCGGGGGTACTATCATGCTGCATTTCACCAAGCCTGTTACTACAGGGTTGGGTACAACTCCAAGTCTGAGAATCATTGCAGACGATTACTTCATAACTGAGTTAGCAATACCTGTACCTGACGACAAGGGGCTGCTGTTCACAACAATGAAAATCAAGCCACAGAATGTCAAAGTGATTAGTGAAGATACGATTTACCACTGCTGAGGAGATAATATGCCGATGAGAATTAGACGGTCTATGAATGCAGTACTGGAAGCAGTTTTTCACAAGCAAATAAATGAGAATCTACAAGAAGAAGAAGAAGAGGGTGGAGAATACCTCTTCGACCCAGAAGCAGGGCGAGCCAGCGATAACCCATTCGCTCACCTGAAACTGGAGGATAGCCCCTCGGAAGAGGCACTATCCGGCGAGGAAGTGAGTAAGTATGTCACAGGAGAACAAGAGTAAGATAACGATAGACGGCAAACCAATAGAAGTTAGTAAGCGGCGACTGACCTTTTACCATATACAGAAAGTAGCCCCGCTGATGACTCATGGTAGCCTAGACTTTTCGGACTACTGGCGACATGCATTTAGCCACTGGCTTAGTTATACAAATCCTGATGGACAATCTATAGAAGTTGATATAGAAAGTCTATCTCCAGAAGATGGTAAGAAACTTACCAACCTTTTACCAGACCCAAGTCAGGTTATGGAATGGTTAGTTTTTCGGCCAGCGAAGTCGGACAAATCAAGTACTTCATCAACGGGAGACCTGTGAGTGACCGGCTTCGCTATCAGAAACAAGCAATGGAATATTTACTAATGACGCACTACAATATGACACTAAAGGATGTGAGAGACTTGAACATAAACGATGCTAAGCAACTTCTTTACTGGGCTCAGGCTATGCAAGGTGAAGAGCAGGCTGCTGAGAACGCAGTTTATTTGGGGTATGACATCTTGGCTAGATTGGAGGAAGACGAATGGTAGACGAAGGTATAGACCCACGCACTGTGGAGTCAATGAAGAACTTTAGCAATTATAGCAAGTCTGCTAAGGAGAACATGCAGGCCTTACAGCAACAGATGGATAAGTTCACTAAGTCAATGGCTATGACTAAATCCAATACAGTCGACTTAACTAAATCTCTCAAAGACATGAGTAACACCCAGCCTATGCAGCAAGCCACAGGCGACACTGCAATTCCTACTGCCGCTGGTGGCGCTAGTCAAGAGACTAATGTCACTGTCAATCTCAAGATAGATGTTAGTGGTGTCACCGATAAAACAGACAAGCGGGCTCTGGCTAAAGAAATCAGCGCTATGGTGACTAAGGAACTCAAGTCAAAGATTGGCGGCTCATTAACACAAAGTGGTTTCAACAGGAGTGGTTGATTTGAAGCCGGGAGAGAGAATGCCTATTCGCCTTGTTCAAGAGAACGGTGAAACAATCTCTCTTAACGCAACTAGTGTAGATATCGTAGTAGAAAGACAAGTGAGTAACTTTGGTATTCCTTTCTTTGATGCAAAGAAGATGGGTATAGATTTGAATCAAGCGGCTGTTGCTATCGAAGTACAAGGTGTATTTACTGACGAAACAGGTCAAGAAGAAACAGCACAATCTCAAGCAGTAATTGATTTTTACCAACCACAAGCGCTCATCACAGAAAATCCAAACGCCGGAAAAGGCGGTGGTATGTCTGAAAAAGAAAAGAGCATCTACAATCAGAAGAAAAGCAGCGGTGAACAAACTGGTAGAGGGGCCAAAGAATCAGGCAAAGGGCTGGGATTAGGAGGCGGGATAAGTAGACCTAGTACTCCTTTACTCCAACCTGCGCTCGGTAACACCGTATTAGACGACTGGCAAACCAGATACATCGATTTCCCTGTGGCTTATTGGGTAGAGCAAAACCAAGCACTCGACAATCCAAACAAAACAAATTTACAACTTTGGTTGAAGGGTGAAAATTATGACCAGACCACTGGTACTTGGTCAGATTCTAGCGGCTTTGGTAGAGACGCTAATCAATCGACTAGTGCAAACAGACCATCTGTTATAGGCAACGGTCCTAACGGCCAATCTTGTGTTAGATTTGACGGCACTAACGACTACTTAGAAATACCATTCGCTACTAATTTAAATTCTAACGAGTTCACTATATTTGTAGTAACAAGGGCTTTTGATACAGGTGATAAGCCTATTTTAGATTCTGCTACAGATGGGTACGGTTTATCTTTGAATGTTCAGAACACAAGTAGTAATTCAGAATTTACTGCTCGCTGGGTAGATACAGGCGGGGCAGATAGCAAAACATCTACTAGCGGTACGACTAGATTAAGAAAATATGATGCAGCCATACTTGCATATAGTATGCAAGATACAGGTTCAGACGGTACATCAGATAAAGTAAAACTTTTCTTCAATGGTCGTGATGTAGGTACAGAAACTTCTGGTGTAGATTATACAGGGGCATCAAGCGGTGCTTTGAGAATAGGTTACGACGGTAGTAATTATTTCAAGGGAGATATTCATGAAGTTTTAATTTACAATTCTAATCTATCAATTGAAAATAGACAGAACATAGAAGGCTACCTTGCTAGGAAATATGGACTGACTTTGTCGTTTGGTCACAAATATGGAGGCGCAGGCCGCTATTCAAATCAATCGGAACAAATCAGAGTTGTATTCGATAATAAGTTATTTGGCTCTAATGCAGAACCTTATGGCTTTTTAAACCAAAAAAGAATAATTCATGACACCAGTGCTAGTAAAGTTCCCATCAGAATAGACCAAGCAAGTCCACCTAGCGATATTGACTCTGTTATAATTTTAGATGGAGGCGACCCCCGTAAATGGTTTGAGACTTCTTCGGCTCGTAGACTTAGGGTAACATTTAGTGAGAACAGTAGTGGATATCCTGTCCGAAAAACATCTTCTGGAGAAGATTACTATGGAGAAGTCGTCACTGCTAACTTTAGTGCAGGTACTGGTACAATAAGAGTCTTCTTTAACAAAACAGGCGGGACTCATGCTGATAACGATTATATCTTTATTGAACCAGTTGATTATGGTAACGCTGACTTTGTAGGCAACGATGTCTCCCCTGTTATTGTTTTACCAATTAAAAATGCAGATAGTTATGTGCGTGGTAATCTGTCAGAAGACGCAGTAGGCCCTACTCACCCTGATTTCCAAGATGGCACTGTGAGAGATACTACTCACGGTTCTGACATTACAAGGACAGACGAATACATAGCATTCTTATTATCTAAAGCGCTTACTGCTGACTATATGGAGTTAGGTAAAGATATAGATAAATCGAGCACTACTCCTACAATGGACAATGTCTACTCCGTAGCACTATCGGAATCGTATAATGGACACAATGCTAGACTCACAATCACACAAAAATACGCAACTTCTCTTGGTCAGAAAAACAAGATTAAGACTAACTTAGGAGCAGGTCAAATACCAGTTATACAAGATTTCTCTGGTGGAAAGGCTGGTAAAAAGGTCAAGAGTGCTGGTGATAAAGTACAAGATTTGTTTGGTATATTGGCCAACAGTAACAACTTTTTGAACATACAAAATAGCAAGTCTGCCTTTATTGATAGCGTATTGGATGTAACCACAGGATTCGTTCAGCAGACCGTTTATGATAACGACGACGCTAAAGGTGACTATATCAGAGGTATACAAATACCTTACAATTCACTAGCGACTAAAGGCAAGGATACTCTTGATTCAGAAGTCGCCCAAAGAAATTTCTTTTTGACTACTAATAACGCAAGGACATCAGATAAAATGTCTAGCGTCAACACTACTCATGCAAGTCGTGACTTTTCTCACATTTCCGAAGGACATGAAAAGAACGGTATCAGTGGTTTGATTAGCGATTTCAATGTTAACAGGGATGCTGAGATGAAGGCTTATGAGTTCAGTTTGATGTTCATAGCGGCTGATATAATTCTATGAGGTGATAAAGTGGCTATACCAATCAGACTTACGCTGGCAAATGCAAAAGACCAGATTGATTTAGTCGCACAGAGCATAGACATGTCCATCAATAGAAATGTCAGCGCTTTTCCTACACCTAATAATTTCTTACAAAGATTCGCTGTAGACACGAATGTGCCATCCATCAAGATAGATATCAACGGTATATTCGTAGATGACGAAGGGCTGAATGTAGATGCCGGTAATAGCGTAATTTTTGATGCAGAACCTATGAGGACTATGATAAATTTCGGGGCACTTTTACCTACAGAACCTAATCAAAATACTAGGTTTCGCTCTTTAGGGATACCTCAACATTCTTTTGGAACAGGTACTCGTTTAGTAGAGCATGAATTCATCGCCAACGAAGATATACCGAAAGGTCAAAAATCTACTATAAGTTTGTTGGCACCATCAGGTTCTGCTTACCAAACTGCTTCCGCAAATACTGAACAAATCAATGTAAATCCATTCTCTAATTTTAAATCATCAGCGGCTTATTCTTCTGGAGTTACCTCTATAGTATTAACACACGCTTACAATACTACTGTACAAGCAGCGGATATATTGAATGTTGGTGATAAGTTAGTTAAGGAAAACGGAACTACAACTATAGGTACCATCCAGTCTATTTCTAACAATACAGTTACATTTACTTCTGCTACATCAGTAACTCTTGCTCTTGATGAAAGGATACATGTTGCTTTGAGAGCATACAATCACGCTGGTGAAGAGTTAGGCTTTGTTAGTTATTTAATAGATGACTCAGTTATTGATGATGGAAATGATGCAGTATTCACATTAGGTCTCACTGATACTAATAACGGAGTTGTGTTATTAGGTCAGCCCATTTTTATAAACCAAGCACCTAATATATTAGAGCGCTTTAGACAACAGAGTATTAAGTTCATCCCTTCTTATTGGTTAGAAAACCCACCTGTAAGCAACCTTACGAGTGACACTTCTATGTCAATTACTGCACATTCTTTTGCACCTACTTATTCTTCTGACATAGTCCCTAGAGTAGGAGTTAGGTTGTTTTTTGATTTAGGTACTCCTTATACCACTAGTCCCACATTAGCGAGGACTGCTCGTATCTTTAGTAGTAATGTTGCGTCTGCATTGGGTAATGCTACTAATTACGATGCGCTGATAAATGTACCAATTCAAGACATAGATACTGCTGATAACCCTGCTTTAGAGATGGCAAAGCAAGTTAAAGATGCATTAGAGTTGACTGGTGATGTAGCCAATTTGTCTATATCTGGATTTAATCCTAGTGGTGACAAAAAATTAGAGTCGGCGTTTAAGGTGACTAGGAATGGAGTAATGGTCTTAGTAGAGCAAGTCTATAGACCTGTTACGGAAATAGAACACCCTAGTTGTCTTAGTAAAGGATTAGTTGATTTATTTTCTCAATCTCAATACCACTCGCCGGGGACTACTGCTACACAGTCAAGAAAATCGGCAGGTGATAAGGTACAAGACTTGATTGGGTTAGTTTCTAACTCAAATAGGAACACAGATTTGCTTCGTGGTATACAGATACCTTACGACAGTTTAGTGCAGAGTTCCGGTGTAACAGGTGTTGCTAGAAATTTCTTCTTGACTTTTGGTGAGATAGAGACCAACCTCAAAGGTTCAGAAGGTAACAACAGGGCTGCCAGTGAACCTATGCATGATTTATTATTGGGTATGAGCGATGGTGGTGCGGGCGATGAAAGTCCCGACAATTGGTATGACAAATTTATTGAGCCAGTTATACCAAACGAAATAGAAGCAGTATTTGGCTTCCTAGTAGGAGCAGGTCAGCAAATGTGGGTCACTCTCACAGACCAGCCTGCAAGAGGTAACGACGGCGGTATGAGAATTATCCCGGAGAAACTTCATGTGCGTTATGATGCTGGGAACAACTACTACGCATTCAATCTCGAATTAATGGCTTCCGACTATGTGATAGGTGTATGATATGAGTTTACTAGTAAATGCAGGATATGGTATGAGATTCAACGGTATCAGCGACAGCGTTCTCGTACCGACTAACAACACTAACTTACACGGCAAGCAGACTGTTGAGCGCAAGCGGTTGCCGACTACAATGAATTCATTTACTTTGGAAACATGGTTTGTACCCGATTGTGGCGGTACAATATTTGAGCAAGACAATGTAATGAGACTAAGCGTAGGCGCACCAAGTAGCCCTGCACCTGCTACTTTCGAAATCAGATTACAGAACAAGAACACTGGTAGAGACTCAGTATACACTTTGACCAGTGCCAAACCTGTCAATAAAGCAAATGGTGATTTGGCCTACTGGGATGGTATTCTATTCCCGTCAGTCAATTCAGTAATCACAGGCTCTAATCTAGGCTCAGATGAGAACAGTAACGATGTCAGTGCCTTTACTGATGGCACAAGAGAACTACTCAATGTCACTGTTACATTCGATAGAAAAGTATTGAGCATGCATGTTAATGGCGACCTGTTAGTTCAACAGACATTAGAAGAAGAGCATCAATTAGTACCTCAGCAAAGCCAGATGTTCCTAGGCGGTAGAGGTGGAGATTTCAGAGGAACGCTTGAGACTATACATCTGTCAGCAGGTGCAAAAGCATCAGGTCGAAGTGACTTCGCTCCAATAAAAAGCGATAGTACTCTTGGTTTGTGGCGATTTGAAGAGCCAATTAATCCTATTGCCACGAGAGTAGAAACTCCTGCTTTGACAGCAAGCACCAGTCAATCTACAATTTCTATAGGTTCTACAGCAGCAGCGACCTTAATAGAAGAGTTGACCGGACAAAGCGAGTTAACTTTTGTCAACTTTACTATCAATACCCAAGTTCCAAATCAAGGTAATTACTCCATTAAAAAATATGCAGCGACTTCTACTAGTGACATATCCATTCCAAAGGTGCCTTACAACCTATTGATAAATCCTTTAGGCTATGATATAAAGACGGGTAAGCCTACCAATAAAGCCCCTGAAAGAGTTAGATTAATTTCTATAGACAGTAGTACAGGTAACATAGTAGTCGAATCTATCCATCTTGATTTCGCTGCTTCTAGTAATGGTCGAAGAGGGCTACTGATGGCTCACGATGCAGGTGAGTTTGTAGTAATTACAGGTGACTGTATAGTAGATGGTGGAAATGGTAATGTATTCCAACCACAAGGTAGCGGTACTCAGTTTTCACAAAGACAAGGGCAAGTTATGATTGACGAAAGTGACTTTGAAAATCATGGTATTGTTTTCTCTATGAGCATGGCCATAGACTCTCATGAGTACAATCAGTTCTCTGCCAGTACTACAAACATGGGCCAAGACTTCTTGATAGGTCATACAGGTAGACATATTCTCAATCATGTTAGCAGTCATCCTTTCATGGGAGCATTGCCGCCTACTGAATCACATTTAGTGGAAAAGAAGTTGGATGCTGGTAGTGATGTTGTAAGTGCCACATTCATCCCTCAGTTTGGGAATATCAAAGATATCATTCCTGTAAATTCAATCGTGTCTAGTTTCGACGAACATGGACCAATGGCTTTGAAAGATGTAGTATCTTCTTCAAGAATATCTACATTTGTAGAAAATGGCATGGCAGATATAGATGATTCTAAGAGAGGTTTACTAGCGCTTGGAGGGCCTGACTTTGATACAGAGCCTTTCTTACTTAAATCGATATCTTCTACAGATTCTAGCACGAACATCAAGTCAGTCATTCCTTCTATAGAAAGTAGGATAGCGACACTAATCTTACCTGAGTTAGAAGATTATGACTATGCGCCGTTTGTACAGATTCATTACAATGCTATCGATAGAACAGGTGAGCATTTCAATGTCGGCGCTACATCTAGGCTGACCGCCAATATTTCTACTGCTACCCTTACTTTGCAGAGTATCAAGTCTTTCGGAGTAGACGGTGCTATCATACCTGCTCACAAAATATCAATTGACGGTCACAGCCCTTTCTCGTCAATTACCAACCAAACTGCTAAGTTAGACCACACTGCGAAAACAATTGTATTTTCAGCAACGCCAACCAACAGCAGTTTCAATACTGCCGCTATTAATAATGCTATAGTCAAAATGGCAGATGGCTCTCCTAAGTTGTTAGTAAGTAAAACCTTACCTGATGTAAGTACAGTCTTGAGTGGTAGTCTTCAGATAATTGATTTGATTAGAAATTCAATTGCAGTCAGGCCATTAGGTATAGTTGCACCGGGAGGATTGGTTACTTTCGATACTCCTGACATGTTTGGTTTCAATGACGGTGACTTAGAGGGCGAAGACTCAGAAGGTAATGTAGGTGAAGACCAACTAGACCTCAGTCTTTGTCCGACTAATTACCTACCTAACACTAGCACTGACAACCCACAAACTACTCCTCAAGCAATAAGAGTGGCTAGGTCTGAACTAGCATCTCGCTCTTCTACTTTCCACAAAGTACTTGTGAAGGCTAATCTAGTCGGCTCAAATGATTTTTCAGAAGTTGCTGGCGTTAAGTTTAGAGACCCTTCCAATGGTAGAAGAAACCGTATAGGTTTGAAAATAAATAATTCAGGTGGCTATGCTAGTTCTACTACTGGTGCTATGTCAGTTGATGGAGGAACTGCTAATCAATTAGTTGCAGTAGATAACATCATTTACAAAGCAGACGGAACAAATCTAGGTACAGTTACAGCCGTCACTAACAATAGTATTACTATAGGTGCAGGAACTAGCGCTGCGGTTGTCGATGATGATGAGTTGTTCATAGAGCCTCAATCAGCAGGTAGAGGTAGTACTAATCAAAGTACAATCGTACATGAGTATTTTGATATCATAGAACATAAGTCAAGAAATAATGTTACCAGTTTAGTCATACAGCCTTGTGATAGGAACCGTTTTGCTCAGTTATCAAAGGTAGTGACTGATGCAGGTTTGGGTAATGTCATCAGTATTGAACACCTTATGTCAAAGGCAAGGGTGCTTTCTTTTGGAGATGACACTGATGGCAACACCATACTCAGAGCGCATGGCCTGATAAGCGATATAGCATCCTCGACTGTTAGTGTAAAAGGTTCGGCCAGTCCAGATTCTCACATTGTCAAAGAAATCATGCCGGGTGCTCCGGTAGTGACAATGACTCTTGGCGGTGGCGGTCAAGGTGCTATAAACACCAAAGAGACTTGGGACCCAGCACCACTTAGTAGACTGGCTTGGAACACCCGTAGAGACTGTCAGGCCAAAGTCAACGCTACCATCAGTATAGGTACAAAGAGACAGATATCAGTGTTGCCTTTGAACAACAATGCTGACGATTTACAATCTTGGGGAACTTATTGTTTCCCTGCTACAGGAAGAGTTTATCTTGAATTATCAGGTAACCAAGGAGAACAAAAGCAGTTTGCCAGTGCTGAATATACCAGTAAGACAGGTACTTTATTTTCATTCAGTAACAGTACTGGTCTCGTAGGCTCAGGTACATTTGTACTAGCAGATGGCTCAGAAGCAGATTCATTCAACGCTTGGGTCACTGCTACTGGAATAGATGAGACTAGTGTATTACATGTCGACGACAAGTTTAGCGAAGAGTCAATGTGTAATGATGGGACAACAATCAACGACAGATTGTTCCAGAGCCTAGACACAGTTCAGCATGATTACCAGTTAGGTAGTCAGTACGCAAGCACTCGTGCACTCGTCGAAATACCTCTATTCGAGGAGTTCTTCTTCGACAACCCAGACAAGGGTATTTTCCCCGGTCCTGATAACAGTATGAAGTTGCACATAGACGCTACTCATACAGCACAT
>Ga0208149_1000644_pt1 | contig 13210 bp, 29 predicted proteins | sample DEB08_DNA_15_FD_184533 | JGI IMG/M metagenome (GOLD analysis project Ga0208149, IMG submission 184533) | Aqueous microbial communities from the Delaware River and Bay under freshwater to marine salinity gradient to study organic matter... | ecosystem: Environmental > Aquatic > Marine > Coastal ... | reverse complement strand
TGCATCTGCTGACCACCAGACTTAGGCTCGTCCTCAAACAAGTTTAACCAAATCTCCCCATTCTCATCAGGCAATGGCAACGCATTCAACTTAACTCGCATCCCGTTACTGTCACTGAACGCAATACCCAATCTCACCCAATCCTTCTTCTCAGGATCATTCCGTCGCTTCTGACCCTGAACAACTCGATACATCTTCTTCATAACTCAATCCTTCCTAATTGATAAAAATAGGTATGGCACACAATCCAGAAAAAAACCAGAAAATATTTATGTGGGGGTATGCAGCAAGAGGCGCGGGGGTGGGGGGGCAAGGGGGTCGGTCGTGCGCAGACGTGCGCTGGCCGTGCTGCGAAAAGGCTCGCGTGATGCCGGAATTGCCCGAACTAAATCGATTACAGCGCATAATACGTATTATGTTAAATGACTTATCCTTTATTATCAAGGTCTTAGCTTTTTTACTACCGCTCCGATTGTATTCTTACCGCGTTTTGGTGCGTTTCCCAGCTTCTTTTGCACCGGAACTGTGAACCAAGCCAGCCCTCGCGGATAATCCCGGCGGTTATCGTGGCACCATTTCGCATGACCTTTGAGGATATCGCCCCAAATCTCCACTGTCAGCCCATCCTTGACCCAACTTTCCATGACCTGATAATCTCTGTCATTGACTTGTCTTGGTGTTCCATAACTTTCAGCAATTCTTAAAAACAAAGAACAACACTGTCTACTGACATCACTTATACTGTTATATATGTTGTTATATGGTTTGTTCTGTGCAACCTTATTGGTTGCAGGGGGTGAAACTTCTGAGGTTGCACCCTGTGAAACTTCTGAGGTTGACAGGTTAAAGTTATCCACAGACTTATCCACAGAGTTATCCACAGGCAAATTAATGACTTCTGCTGGCTTTTTTTCCATCTGTTGTCTTAGCTTTTCCCGTCTTTCTTCTAAGCCTATTCTCTCTGCTGGTGATAGATTTGCGAGTGCTTCTTCTTCTGTTTTGATGTCGTCATAGATGACCTTGAGGGTTGTTGTTGTTTGTCCTTTGTATCTGTTCTTTGCTTCTACGATATATTCCAGCTTCTTGAGTTTGACTATTTGCTTGCTTACGGCTTGCCTTGATATGCCTAGATCCTTAGCCAATCGAGCCTGTGAGACGAATGTACAGCCTGTTTCATCGCAATAAGAACAGAGAGCCGCCAGCACAGACAATGCACTGGTTCTTGTGACCTGTGGATCTGTGATGGCCTTGATTGGCAGTATGGCAAACTTTCTGAGATCCTTTGCCCTGATCGTGACCGGTTTCATATCTCCCCCTTCTTGGATAGCGATGATCCCCACTGAGCCGCCATTGCGTCAGCGATGCCTTGATATGTCATTGAGCGTATTTTCCACCTGTCTTTGCTTGGCGGCAAGTAATGCAGTCTTTGCCTTTCGTTATCGGGCAGCAAAAGCATTTCTTCTTTTACGTTGTTTGTTGGCGTCAGCTTCGGCAATCCTTTAAGCCAGAGACACGTTGCCTTTTGCTCCATATGGCCAAACATCCAAGGCTGAACAACTTGGCTTTGCTTAACACCACCAATGCGCTCTTTGCCGTATTTGTGCATGATTGGGTTTTCTACGCATATTTTTGCTATTGGCGCGTTCAGCAGAAGCTTGAAAAACTGTGCGGCCTCGTCAAGCAAAGCCCATCTTTCTGGATCTCGATGTAACCAAGTAACGCCAGCATTTGTTAGGTAAGTACAAGGCGGGTGCGCTATCATTAAATCCCATTCTTCGTGCAGCAACGCAGCGACGTCACCTTGCCGATGGAAGTGCGAACCGTCATCCGCTGGCAATAAATCACAAGACCATGCGTCATGCCCAGCAGCGCGGAAAGCTTCACGCACGCGACCAGAAAACTCGCAAGCCACAAGCACGCGCATCATGTTTCTGCCTCCACTTGCACCAACAACAACGGCTGACCGTACTTTTTGGTGATCTTTAATGTCTGAACCAGCTTATCATCTTCGAAGCAAACGCCGTTGAGAGCGTCCAGGACGAGCTTTGCCACGTTATCGATGTCCGGCTTGCCGGGAACCACTTCCCCGCGTGTGGCGGCTTCTACGCGCTTCTTGGGCCATGATTTAGGGATGGGGAACTGTGCCAAGATGTAAACCTTGCACGGAACAGTGAACGGATCAATGCCAAGAGTTACCATTTCATCCGATGCCTTGGCCGCAATCTTTAGCTCAAAGTCTTTGGTTTTCTTTGGCGTAAAGACACGGCCCGTTCTGGTAAACCGTGGGCGACCCTTGCCAATTGGTGTATCAGCCAACCAGAAACTTACCTTGTGAATGCTTTTACTCATGATTGCGAAGCCATGTTTCAAGGTCCACTTGCTCATCATTTTCTGTGAAACTAACCGCCGGTTTTGTGCTTGGCAGGTGTTGATCGACCAGATTTGATAAGACCCTGGCCGCACTTTCGCCCATCTTATCTGCATAAAGATCCAACTTTTCCTTTGTTTCGGCTGGCATTCGAGTGTGAAAAACTACAATGTTTTCAGCCACTAAGCGTTTTTTTGACATTTTTTTTACCTTTCTGTGCATTTTTTTGCGATATCACTATTGACACATAAACCGATATCACTTATCTATCAAGTTGTGATTTGTTTTTTACAGGAAGGAAACGACATGGCAAAAGAAACTAACATTCAAAAACTAGCGCGCCTTTACACAGAGGACGGGTTCACAAAAGAACAAGCCGCGACTGAGATGGCAAACAATAACACGCCATACGCTTTCGCCGTAAAAGTTTTACACGCAATGAAATAATCAACGGGGCTTCGGCCCCGCCATTAGGAAGGACTAGACAAATGATTAACGAATATGAACTGGCACAATACTGCAACGACATCGCAGAAGAGATTGCTTCACAGTCTGAGGACATGGACGCGGCCCTTGATTTGGTCTGGCAGTATGCAGACGGTTCCGAGCATGTGATCTACTACGCAAAGGCACACGAACTGTGCCGCAACTGTGACATAGAGAACGGCGAAGCAATGGTTCAAGATTGTTTCTCAAATGTGCCAATGACGTATAATGACATGGCATGCCAGATTGCTTTTTATGAGATTGAAAGCCGTATCCATCATAAGCTTTATGAAATCTTCGAAGCAAAAGAGGCAGCATAATGAAAGACTTCATCGGTGATGTAGTGGGTGCGGTTTGTTTGTTTGCAATCTTTTACGGTTGCATGGTGATTGCGGGGATCTTGCAATGATCTGCCCATATTGCGACGGGGACGGCCAGGTTGAATACGAAATATACTGCGACGGGGACGGCCAGGTTGAATACGAAATTCCCCGGCCCCAAAGCTTCACACGGGATATCGGGTATATCGATACAAAGTGGGATGATTGCTTGATCTGTAAGGGAAGCGGAGAAATTGAAACTGACAGAAAGGAAGGAAAAAATGCCAGTTAAAAAGTCCACAGAGGGCGCGTTAGTTACCGCGCTAAAACATGGTGAAATAAAGTTGCGACTTATCGGAGCAACCCCATTTTACTACAATTCAATGAGCATCAAAGCCAAGCGCGATTTGCTCATAGGCGGTACGCCAAAAACCACAGCGGAAAAGCGCGAGATAAAACACAATCCAGAAGAAGAGTTTCGGGATTCCGTGTATAAAAAAAGCCATGGGAACACGCACCTGTATTTTCCCCCGGCGGCAATCAAGCAAGCAATGTCTACAGCGGCCATTGAAACAAAGGGAGTTGCAAGAACAAACGCACAGCGCCTTTTGTTTCTGCCACAATTGCAGACAGAAATCTATGGCAAGCCATATCTGAAGATCGACACGGTACGAATGGCAAACATAAACAAGACGCCAGACATGCGAACGAGGGCTTACTTGCCGGAATGGTGCGCAGAGATTGACATCAAGTTTGTGATGCCTACGCTTTCGGCCTCAGATGTTTTCACTCTTCTACAGAATGCGGGTTCCATCATTGGACTTGGAGACTTTCGACAAGAGAAGGGACGCGGAGCATATGGTTGCTTTACAGTAACCGGCGAAGAGTTGCCGAATTGGAAGGACTACAAGGACGATTGGAAGCGCATCACCAAGTTTGGAATGGAAGAACAAAAGTATGCGTTGGATTATCCAGAGTATGCGGATGAAATGACAGCAGAGTTGATGGGCTTCTTGGATGAAGAACGCGCTCGCAGAATGGCAGCATAAGGAGATGTTATTGGCAAGCAATACAGGTGGACATTTTGCCGTTATTCACCTGAACGACACGGTAAGGCAAGGCGGTCGTGGCTCGGCTCGGTATTTCGTGGCGGGGTATGGTTTCGCAAGGTGTGGTTTGGCCAGGCGGTCAAGGCGGGGTGTGGCTCGGTGAGTTAAGATATGGCTCGTTAAGGTAAGGCGGTTAAGGTCTGGTGAGTCTAGGCTGGGCGGGGCGTGGACTGGTGAGCTGAGGCAAGGCGGTCGGGGTCCGGCGTGGCGCGGCCCGGTGTGATGCGGTCCGGTGTGGCAACCAAAGCTAAAACCAAGGTGGGGGGTCGTGCTGATCCCTCACCATCCAACAAAAGGAAGGAAGAAAAATGGAAGAAAGAATTGATAAAATATGGAACAAGGATGAGCGTCAAGAGATAGTTGATAGCTACCTCTCAGAAACTCGGCGCAATATGTTCAAGGTTGATGAGTTTACAGAATGGCTTGAAGATAAACCAGACCATCCTTGCTATGAAAGGTTCTTTGGAACCGGCGACAAAGAAGCAGCGCGTCAATATCGCATGGCTTTGGCTCGTCAATTGGTCAGCGGATTGCGGATACAAATTCATATCCCACCTGTTGAAAAGGTAGATATCAGCAAGCTTGCGACAGTTATCAGCTACGAAGCGCCAGCCTTCATCAGCCCAATGTCAAACAGACGCAAGGGCGGTGGCTATGTTCCGTATGATCCAGAAGATGAAACATCAAGGGCTGAATTAAGGCGGCAAGCCGCAGCGGATTTGACCCGTTGGCTTAGTCGGTATCGCGGATGTGCCGAGGCTTTCGGTGTAAACCTACAGCCGATTGAAGAGATAGCCTCAAAGTTGCGAGGCGATCAGGAGGACGCAGCATGAAAACCCGATACGAAGAGATCGAAGAAGCTGCAATCCAGTTTCACAAGGAAAACCCCAAAGTTTGGGAGTATTTTGTAAAGTTCACGTCCGAGGTAATCGGGCGTGGGTTCAATAACTATTCCGCAAAGGGAGTCTTTGAACGGATTCGGTGGGAAACAGACCAGGCAGACGACGAAGGGAGGTCTACGTTTAAGATAAATAACAACTTCAGCGCACTCTATGCCCGGTGGTTCATGGATATATACCCAGAACATCTTGGTTTCTTTCGTTTGAGATCACAGCCGAGCGAGTTGCAGCTTGCAAGAAACCTGCCTGAGTTAGGGCCAGAAGATTTTGACTAGGATGCAAAAAAGATGCGCCGCTGCGGGGAACAGGAGAATGAAAACACAACGGCGCATAAGGTGGCCCGGCGCGTGTCAGGGAGGAGATTGCAGGTACTCAATGGGCTGTTCACCTTGAGGCAGTATGGGACCAGCGATAACATAAGCACCTGCACCGGGCTTCGCACATTCAGTGTAAATTCAATGCTGTAAAAAAGGAAGGAAAATGTACATCAACTTTGAAGAAATTAAACGCATGGCCGACAGTATCCGAGAGATATGCGGCGATGATGAGGACACGCTTCTGGACACACTGGACGGTGAGACAGACGCAATGGACGTCTTGGGCAAGCTGATTGAGCAAAGACAGTGGGCCAAGGCAAGTCAGCAAGCAGCCAAGGAGATGGCCGCACAGTACACGGAGCGAGCAAAGCGATATGATGCCAGAGCAGACGCCACAACGCAAGTCATAGGGCATTTGCTGGACGCTATGGGCGTAAAGAAAGCAGATCATCCGCTCGGTACAGTCTCGCGCACCAAGCCCAGACAGAAAGTCGTCGTTGAAGATCCAAACGAGATACCTTCTCAGCTTATGAGGATCACAGAGACGCCGGATTTGACAGCAATCAAACAACAATTAGAGGCCGGTGAGTTTGTTCCTGGCGCAACCGTAGAAGTCGGCAACCCCGGCGTAACAGTGAGGATAAAATGAGTAATCTAATCGATGCAATGAAAGCCGTGAATGATCTAAACAGAACGCACGGTGTTAGCCAGCGCGGCGGCAAGAAATACACAGAAGTATTTGTTCGCGTTGAACAATTCCGTATGGCCTTTGGAGAGCATATGGGGATCGATACCGAGATATTGGTGGACGATGGGAAGCGTGTGGTTGTGAAGGCTATCGTAACGCACAAAGGTCAGACCATCGGAAGCGGTATGGCCGAGGAGATCAGAGGTTCCAGCAACGTCAACAAAACATCGGCGCTAGAAAACTGTGAAACGTCTGCGATCGGTCGCGCCCTGGCGTCACTTGGTTTGCATGGTGGATCTTACGCAAGTGCCAATGAGATTGCGGCAGTTTCTCGGAAAGAAAAAGCAATGGAAGAACAAAGGTCCGGTCAGGATGACCGTACCCCTACGGTCACAGTGACACCACCCCCCGGTCAGAATGACCATACCCCCCAGATCAGCGTCCAACCGCTTGAGCCGGAGAATGTTTCACATGAAACAGAGATATCACAAGCGGCACCTTGGACAGTGTACTACCACAACGGCCAAGAGAAACAGAAATGCCAGACGGATGAAGAATACCGTGAAGCCGTTATCAATCTTGCCCGGTCATATGGATCACAAAAGAGATCCAAGAAACAGTTTGAGGAACTGTGGGAAGCCAACTTTGCGCACATCGATATGCTATCAGATGAAAGCATGAAGCAGGTTGAGAAAACATTCAGGTTGCAATCACAATGAACTGGCAAAAGAGATGGGCAAGCATAACCCAAGATATGCACACAAAACGCGCCGCGTTGCTGCAAGAAATGATCGATAAAAGAATGAGCCGATCACAAGCGGCAATGGTTCTGGGCAAAGCAACAACCTCAATCTCAAGCATGGCGGAGCGTTATTCTCTGGATTGGCCGCTGTTCACAGACACCATAAGGGGACGCAAAGGATTCAGCATAGAAGAATATGAATTATATGCGCGTCAGGGGTTCACAAAGATGCAAACAGCGCAAGCAATGGGCGTCACTTGGAACTCAGTTGATAATGTAGCCCGGCATCACAAGATAAAATTCAAAGATGGGAGACGCAAGGATGATTGAGTTTTTCACTGTGTTAATGATTGATTATGAAATGGCAGCGTATCAGGCAGCGCCACTTGCAAGCATTGTCTACGCCTCAGAAAGCCACTGTCAGCAAGTAATGGATCAGGGGTTGGCTGACCCGATCTACGATCATATCGTAAAGCTGTACGGCAATGACATTTTTATGACCTGCGTGGAAACAGACGTTGTTTCATCCGTACTTAGACCAAGGGCAAGACCATGATTGAAAAATGTATGTACTGCGACAGGGATGCTCTGGTAAAATCCGACCACGATACAATGTGTGCCGAATGTTACATGCGCAGAGAGGTAGAGAATGCTAAAACTCACATCCCAAGATCACGCACTTTTACGTCATCTAAAGCGGGAGGAAGAACGCTGTCTCCAAGCCTATCTTCGCACCGGTACAAAACATCCTAACGTGCAACAGAATTTATGGCGAGCGCGAAAAGAATTGGAAAAGTTTTTGCGCAGTCTGCGCGTAGAAGATAAGTCGTGAGGGTGACGGTTACTGCGAGTAACAAAACCACAAACCTAGTGGAGCAGTTTACACAAAAAGCTTGTTATGGAATGCCACCCTCGAAAAGAATAAAGCAAATTAAGACCGTAACTTCAAGCGGTCTTTTTCTTTTTTGCCTTCATTTTTTTCATAGCCATCTGTTTTAAAGTCGGGTTCATTTTATCAGTCTTTGATGGTCTGCCAACTTTAGAACCATATGTACCTTTACCGTAGGGCATTATGCTTTTCCTTTCTTCAGCATACGCTTCTTAGCAACAGCCTTGAGATCCGCAGCCGTTATCTTCTTACGATCACCGGCCATCGCCGCCAACCTCTTTTGCTTGGGAGAATACTTTTCATATGGCATTCTACTATCCTTTCAATAGATCTTTATCAGCTTTTCTTGCGCCACCCTTACCAGACACAAAAGATTTTACACGCCCCATCGCCCATTGATGAGCCGATACCTTTGGCCGGGAACCGCTGCTGTAATAAGCACCAAGACCGCGCTTATAAACTTTATTCAAGGTCGCAGAGCTAAACCGATCTGCCCCAGGTATGCCGCTAAACTTTGCCATTACCGCTTGCTCCGTTGCTTGCTGATCTTATCCATCATTTCCGGTGTAAGCTTACCCATGCGATACAGCGCCCTGGTTCGTAGAATTTCACGCCGGGTTGCATCAGGATCTTTCGATCCCTTCACATACTTCTTGGGAATGCCAGACTTTTTATCCTTTGGAACGGGTGCAAACTTACGTTTCATCAGACTATCAATTCAAAATGAGGGGCATCAATAAATGCGCGTTTTTTCATATCGCGTTTTTTATCTATATATGCGTTCATGGCATCTTCCATTGTGCCATTCCATCGCCGCATATCCATAGGGTATGGCAAAGATGCAGTTGACCAAGCAGCACCCCAGCAAATACCAACATCAATCGCTCTTGCACCCTCGGCCATTGCATCTGCAATCTCGTCATAAAGATTTAATTCCCAGCGGCCACCCTGACCATCGACATATGCCATAAGGTCAACAGCCAATCCATCAAGATGCTTTGACTTCATGGTTTGACTTGCGCCCTTGGCAACAAGCGCCCTCTGTTCTTCAATGGTTCTTAGCCCACAGATCACAGAGAAGTCTTGCTTTGTCACCGATATGGCGTACCGGACGACTGATTGCATCCGCTCGTCAACACCTTCTAGCTTTTCTAAGCTGCGCTTTCCTAGTTTATAACTCATGGTTTCGCCTTCATATATTTGCTTACCGCTCTATTGCCAAACCAGAATGACATGATCGCAGCAAACAAACCAGCCGTTGCATCATCCCAGATCAAGGACAAAGCACGTCCTATCTCATGGCCCGTATCTAATAGCGCCAGCAAAGCAGTCACTTTAATGGCAACGAAAAGAGCAAAAAAACAATAAGTGATAACAGGACGCACACTTCCGCGTAGTGCGTTGATAAAGCCTCCCGCATCAATGCTATCATGTCGGTATAGCCCCTCTGTTTCCTTGATGTCTGCCTCTTTGTCCATGATGCTTAACTTTAATTCAGCACGTTTAGACATAAGGTCCATTTCAAGCTGCGCTCTTTCTAGCTCATGCTTGTGCGCTTGGTTTGCTTTGAAGTATCCCAATACCTCTGGCAAAAAGGATGTGGTAAAGCCAAGCAAGCTGCCAAGAAGCGTAATCATTTGCGCTCACTTCCAAGCCAGACAGCAAATGCGCCTGTCATTGCACCTGATACCACACTGATCATTGCAGATTGTTGCGTAGACAAATCATCCAAAGACATACCCCATTCAATAACGCGAATATACATCAAAGTCATAACAGCCATCATGACCCTTGGCATTATCTTCCATTCGAGAATACGTTCCATAGCTATAGTCATTCAGACCTCCATATCTATGATGCTACCCTGTGGTTTTAGCCCAGAGTTAGACGCGCCAAACTTATCATAACTCAGCATTAAATCAAGTTGTTGTCGCTCAAGCGCCTTAGAGAGCTTGTGAGCACGGTTATGATCTGCTTGCACCTGTTGCTGCGCCTGATGGTTTTCGATGCTCTCACGGCTTCTCTGTAGCTCTACAGCAAAAGGAAGATTACCAACAGGATCAAGCATTAGCCAACCATACAAACCCAACAAGACCACCAAACAAAACAATAAACAAAAGAATCCCAGCAGCCCACTCAATAATAGCTTGCTTGATTTCCATGCGACGAAACTCATGCTCTCGCTTTTGCTTTCTAATCTCAGCTTCTATTCTAAGAAACTCTTGCCAATGAGATGGGCCAAGAATAGCAGGGTGACTAATGATCTCTCGCAATTCATCACGCATTTGTTGCGCTTTCTTTCTTGCTAAGAAAACCTCCATCGCCTGAGCCTGAGTGCCAGAGCCAAGAGCCTTATACCAAGGTGGCCTCTCTGCCATCTTCTCAGCCTGATCTAACTCAGCCATGCAGCCAGCCCAATCTTGTAGCTGCTTGCCCATGTCTTGAAGATCGCGTCCAACTTGAACGCCCTTCTTTAAAAAATTAAATGCTGCTGTTGCCCCTGCTATTGCGGTCACTGGGTCTATCATGTTGCATAGAACCTCGCTGGGCAGTTGTAATTAGGATGCGCTATATATGCTCTGTCATACCAAACATGGCCGGGTCTTTCTTGACCACAATCATATGCACAAACTTTATATAATCCGAAAGAAAAACTCTGGCCCCATAATACTGCGACCAGAACGCATGTCATTACATTCTCATTAGTACCGTAATCAGCAAACCAATTACAGATGCGGCTGTGCCAATTAAGATATTCTCTACACGTTGAACACTGCGTTGAAGCGTAGATAACTCAGCTTCCAACTTGATTATTCTTGGCTCAATACTATCAATCCGCTCATGGGCAGATGCTAAGGTTTGCTTGCTCATGCTATGTCATCCACTATTTCTATTTCTATGTACCTGCTATTTGGAAAGGTTTGGATTCCACCATCTGCATAAGTAACCTGAAACTCTCCTTCATAACTTCCAACAGTTGCAGTGTTAGAAGCAATCCAGGAGTATGTAACTTCTCCGTTTGTTGCCGATGCAATTGTTGCTGCGGAATCAACAGTTGAAGCTGTTTCACCAAACTTTCTCATTTTAAAAGCAACACTTGCACCAGTAAGATTGGCAACAGAACCATCGCCATTAATTAAAGTGGCGCTGATTATTGGCTTGGTGTCGTTTTGTTTAATGTAGAAGGTCATGTTTTCTCCTTACCTTATGTTAAGCAACTCTAGCAAGAAATATTTCGGTATTAATAATTACATCATTAGCGTTAATAGAAATATTAATATCATTAATTTCAGTCGTCATAATCAAATCATTGGCACCATCAATCTCAGGACTTATTAAAGGTGCAGTGCCAAGAGGAGTGGCTTGATCAGGATTTATTAAAGGCGCAGTGCCAAGAGGAGTGGCTTGATCAATCTGTGGAGCGCCAGTTGTAATTGATATACCAGTAAGAACATTGTTTTCAGTGGCCGTAGAAGCATCAATCTGTACTGCGCCAGTAGTAATTTGATCTGCTGTTAATTGAATAAAGTAATCTGTTTCATCAACGGTAGGTGCAGCAGTTGTAATTTGCTCGCCACTTAAACTATGATCTTGAGTAATAGTGGGCTGATCAACTAAAGGATTCCCAGTTATAATTTCATCTGCTGTTAATTGAATAAAGTAATCAGGGCTATCTATTACAGGAGCGCCCGTTGTAATTTGATTTGCAGTTAAATTAATTACCTGACCAATAGAAGGTGTATCAACAGTAGGAACACCCGTTGTAATTGAAATAGCTGTTAATACATGATCTTCTGTAAGCGTAGAGCTATCAATAATAGGAGCACCAGTTGTAATAGAAGTACTGGTTAGCTCATTACTTTCCGCTAAAGTTGGAGTGTCAACAATAGGCGCTGCATTAGTAATTGAAGTAGCTGTAAGACTATGTACCTGAGTAATACTTGAGCTATCAACAATAGGTGCAGCCGTTGTAATAGCAACAGAAGTTAGACTATGTACCTGAGTAATGCTAGAGTTATCAACCGTAGGATTGCCAGTTGTAATATCTGTAGAAGTTAATTCATCATTTTCTGCTACAGTGGGAATATCAACAACAGGCGCACCCGTTGTAATTGGAACAGCAGAAAGAGAATGAACCTGAGTAATGCTTGAACTGTCAACAACAGGCGCACCCGTTGTAATAGCATCAAGACCAAAAGCCTGTTCTGCTACAACCCCATCATCTGCTAGGGCGGCTGATGCTAAGGGGCTGAAGCCAAGCATGTGCTACTCCTACGGTTTAGTGGGCCAAGTCACGGCATACGGGAAGCCCGCCTGCCCCGTTATATCACGAAGTGCCTGACGATACGACTGCATTTCTGCCGGCATGGTTACGTCTGACAAAGCCATCCAATCTGTTTCAGCTAACAGTTGGTCACGCTTTCTGCGGACATTACGTTCAGCTTCGTCCTGCGGTTTGCTTTCTACAGTGTAACCTACTTGCCACTCATTACTATTAGCTTCTAGCTCTGGCATAGCATCACGCAATATGCTCTGCACCAGTGGATCGTAGTCAGGCTTAGTTAATTCTGCTACAGGATACACTGAATAGCTATTCAGTATTTCTACAGGAATATCCTTAGGGAACGACGTTTGAGGATTATCACGGAGAAATTGTCCAATCGTGTATGGGAATTGCTCTACCTGTCCGTTTGATGTTTTGACTAGCAGCATGATGCCCCCTTAGTCGGTTGAGTATTGGTATGTTGCGCCGGAACCGCCGGTATAAAGAGCATTATATGCCTTCGACCCATCAGACTTAAACTCAAGACCTGCCGAGCAATCCTCATTTAATACAAAGGACAAGCCTGAATAAGATGCGGTTGAAATGTCAAAATTAGTAGAAAGGTTGAACTGGAAAACGCCACCAGTAGTGCCTCCGCTTACCTCCACAAAGGAAACGAATAATTTATCTCCGGTCGGGCTAAAGAAAATACCGCTAACCTGTGGGCCGTAAGTTGTAAGGCTGGTTATTTTTTTACTATCATAAGAAATAGTTGATAAGTCATACGCTGTTGAAAGGCTATATTGCCAAACTTCATCCACGCCATAATCCGCCACATAGCACTTCGACCCGTCGTCGTTAAATGCAACCGAAGTAGGTTCCTCAGAAACTGTCGGCCAACTGGAAAAAGATACGCCAGTATAAGTGGCGCTTCCAACATCCCAAGCCGTTGAAAGTGAATACTCAAACATGGCTTCAACACCAGAGCCAAGCATGAACATGGTAGTCCCATCATTACTGAAGGCTATATCACGAGGTTGAGTTTCTTGAGATGATACTGAAAAGCTAGTATCAAGGCTTGATGTTGACAAGTCCCATGCGGTTGAAAGATCGTATTGGTGTATGCTG
>Ga0208149_1000631_pt1 | contig 13429 bp, 24 predicted proteins | sample DEB08_DNA_15_FD_184533 | JGI IMG/M metagenome (GOLD analysis project Ga0208149, IMG submission 184533) | Aqueous microbial communities from the Delaware River and Bay under freshwater to marine salinity gradient to study organic matter... | ecosystem: Environmental > Aquatic > Marine > Coastal ... | reverse complement strand
CTAAAATCTACTATGATGACGACAGTGGTATTGGCGGGGCAAGTCAGCAAAACGTTACAGGTGAGTCTTTTGTCTTAAGTAACCTTGACGCCAACGACACCAGATATTTCTGGGCGCAGGCATACGACACTTCTAACAACACGCTAGGTTCTTTGGTTGGGCCTGTTAATGCTACTGTTAAAGACATCACTACTGATGATATTGAGAACAATGCAGTTACCGAAGATAAGATTGCTGCTAACGCTGTAACTAACACTCAGATAGCTACTAGCGCAGTACAAACCTCCAACATCTTTCCTGCTGCTGTAGTCACCGATAGGATTGGAGACAATGCAGTTTCAGCGATTGCTGGGGCGTCTTATTCTGTTGGTAGTATTCCTACAAGCTCCGCTGCTTATATACCTTTTGGCCCCCTTACTGTTACTAATAACAAGGCTTGTGAGATAGTTCTTGTAGCTAACTTTGAAGTTGTTAGTGGTACACCAGCTTCAGGAGATGTTATTAAGTTTGAAGCGATTATTAACGGGACTGGTCAAACTACAGTAAGTGAAGACCTTCGTTCTGTTGGAGACGGTATTCCGGGAGATCATACAGTAGTAATTTTTTCTAATAGTATAGCTGCACAAAATTTTACTGTTGAAGGACGGGCCTTCCGAACTTCTGGTAGCTCTACTGCTGGATTAACTTGTAGAGCTAACCTGATCGTACATAGGATGTTTAAATGAGCATTTCTTATAGCGCATATGACCCAGAAACCGGCGAGATTAAATTTGTTGCTTATGGACCTGATGATTTTGCTTATCCCGCAGAAAACTATGTCGAAGGCGCTTTTGACCCCGAAGAGTACATAGTAGTAGACGGTCAGGCGCAACGCAAATCTGACTCTGTGCTTGAGCAACAAGCCATAGACAAAGCATGGGCAGACCTAACAATGGTCAGAAATGCCAAGCTACAAGGCTCTGACTGGACTCAAGTACCAGACGCTCCGGTTGACAGTGCGGCTTGGGCAGTGTATCGTCAGCAGCTTCGTGACTTGCCTGCTAACACCACAGACCCGAGAGACGTAACATGGCCCGTGCCACCCTTGTAGCATTTATTGTAGCCTTTTGGGCTGCACTCTTTGGCCTATTCTGGGCTGCTAACTCATTTTCCCACGATGGGGGGTCATTTTCCTACGAGGGGGGCTTCTCAGAGCGATCTAAGGCGCATTTATCAGAAATACACCATGACTTGTATCATGTCGTGATACTGGCTAGACAGCTCTCTGAGGTGCCATTTGAGATCACTGACGGCCTTCGGACCCCAGAGGAACAGAGGCACTACTACGATACTGGCAAGAGCAAGACGATGAAGTCTAAGCATCTGACAGGCCTTGCTGTAGACGTGGTGCCTATTCCTGTAAGCTGGGAACCTGAAGCCTTCTACCCGATTGCCATTGCTATGAAGCAAGCATCTGACATACTCGATATTCCGATAGTCTGGGGAGGCGATTGGCGCACCTTTAAGGACTATCCGCATTTTGAATTAGTGGAGAGGCCAGATGGTCATTGAGTTCTTGAGCATGGTTGGGGTGCCTATTATAGTCGCCCTCCTATCTTCAGCCGGTCTATGGCGCTTCTTTCAGGCTCGCACAGAGCAGGAACATGAGCGACGCTCCGAGTTTCGTAGAACCTTACAGGAACAGATTGATACCCTGTCTGAGCAAGTCGGCAAGTTGAACTACCAAAAAGAATCCCTACTCCGAGAGATTGCAGAGCTTCGTGAGGCGTTGGCTGAAGCCAAGGCGACAATCCTGCACCTAGAAGAGCTTCTTCGGAGACGGGCATATGAGGATCGTTAAACCCCTAGCAGCCCTATTTGTAGTCCTGTTCTTTCTGACGGCCTGTACGCCTCTAGGCTTGCTCTCACAAGGAGCTACCATAGTCGCAGAGGCCACAGGCAACCCTCAGTTAGAACAGGCTACAGAGCTACTGTCCGATGTTGCGGGAGATGCCGTCCCTATGGCTGGCATTGTCAACATCACTAACACGAACTTCATGCTGCTGGCATTATTGATATTGGGTTGGATACTTCCATCTCCCGGTGAGATACTGAGGAAGATCTTTCACCCTATAGGATGGCTAATCAAAACACTGCTAATTAAAAAATAGATTGGCCAAACTAAAACCCCCGTAGGTTGATTCCCACGGGGGTTCTTTTATGCCTAGATTTAGGGAGGCTTAGAAGCGGAGGCCGATACCTGCAAGGATACGACGCTGGCCACCCTCAAACTGATCGTCGTAGGACCAGCTTACACGGCCATCAAAGTAGACGTTCTCAGCAAGGTTCAGCTTGTAGCCAGCACCTACTTCTCCACCCTGCCAGTCCAGAGACCAGCCGTCGAAGCCGACTTCGGTGTTGACAAAGGCATACTCACCGCCAACGATCATTGGGTGGACAGAAAGCTCCAGATCAGCAGAGACATCACCCCACTCGTTACCATCACCAAAGCCGATGATGTCGCCGCCAGAATCACCCCAACTGTAGTTCAGGCCCGGAGTGATCTTGAACTTACCAAGGTCTGCTTCAGTGTAAGCCCGTGCTTTGAAGTTGCTGTCAGTGGTGCCAGAGAGTTCTGCAAAAGCAGATACGCCTCCCCCGCTGACACCAGTACCGAGAGCGATAATAGTCTCGTCTTCAAAGGTGGTGCCAATCTCAACATAGGTGTTCTGTGGAGAGGCAGTATAAACCTGATCCACCTGTGCTACTGCTACACCGGCCAGTGCAACAGCGATAATGCCGGAAGTTAGAAACTGTTTCATTTTTTCCTCTTATTATAATTATAAACGAGTGGGGGCCGAAGCCCCCTTCTGTTCCAAGGCCCCTCGTAGGCCCGTCTGTTATGCCGCAAGGGCTACAGAAGGTGCAACATAATTGTTAGCACTTATCAAGGTTGGCTCTTACGGAGCCACTCGGTTGCCTCATTATAGCGTCTAGTACCAGTCGATCCTAGTTCACCCCCATAGTTGGTGGAGGTGCGGGGTACTGCCCCCCGGTCCTGCTTACTGTCTTCTACAAATCAACGGCGAACAACTAGACCAGCGTAAGGGTCTTATTTCCCTTGGGGGTGGTCCCTGTTTCTGCGTAGATGGAGAGTGCTTCTGACCAAGTGCCGGGACCTAAATCATTTAGGTACTTGAGCAGAGTCTTCTTCCTGATCCTGACTGGCACTCTAACAGCAGCGTTAAGGCTAACCCTGCCGTAGATCATATCAGCACCTTCTACAAGCTTCTTAAACTCTTTCAGGTTGTATGCTTTCATAGGCTATCCAGTGGTGTGTACAGATCATAGAGGCTGTCCATGTAGTTCATGTTGCCCTCATACCCGTCTATCATAGCGTTGAAGCCTGCACAACCATTCTCTTCGATGTAGCCCTTGGCTTGCAGGAATGCCTCAAAGAACTGTCGCTTCTGTACCTCTATGACAGTCTCTTCGCTAAACTCGTCTTGAGAAGAGGTCATAATGGTAAGCAGAGCGCCCAGAAAGGCTGGTGTAGCCTCTGGGTCCAACTCTCCGCACTGAGCGATATGGGCCGCTGTGAGCGCTCCTATGTCCTTAGTATCGCTCATAGCCTTTTGGATAGGCTCTTCAGCTAAGGCCACACCGGGGGCTGATAGGGCTAACCCCAACAAAAAATACTTCACAATATGTCCTTACCTTGTAGCCTGTTGATCTCCATCTCAGCGTAACGCTGTACTTTACGGAGGTCGGTTATCCGGCTCTCTGTTTCGTCCTGTCCCGGGTATAGCTTACTGCCCGCTCGACATGCGTATTTAACCATATTCCCAACTTCAAACGATAGGCGGTTGGTCATAATGAATGTAACAGGTTCTATTTTGTACTGCGTGTAGTGCGGAGGGTGCTTTACAATGCTGGCCTCCGTCTCTAAATCTTTTCCTGCATAAAGATCGAAATCCACTGCCGACATACTTCACTCCTAACAACATCATCTATTGTAAACTCAATGACAGGTACAGACACGTCATACTTTCTACTGAGGTAGACGATCTTAGCTAGACCGTTGGCCTCTTTGAGGTCTGACTGTTGTACGTCACCATTCAGGACGATCTTAGACCCCTCTGCCACCCGTGTCAATAACATCTTGATCTCATGGGTGGTTATATTCTGGGCCTCGTCTACAATGATGAAGGAGTTCTCAAAGCTCCTGCCCCTCATTAAGGCTAAGGGGGCTATCTCGATGTTACCGTTCTTTAGTGCGGTATCGAGAACCCCCTTGCCCATCCATTGCTCTAGGACATCCAGAGTAGGCATTGCCCAAGGTGTAGCCTTATCTAGGACACCACCGGGCAAAAACCCTATGTCTTTCCCGACAGAGACGTGAGGTCTGGTTATGACAATCTTGTCTATGTCTTTGTCGAGATACATCTGTGCAGCAAATGAGGCTGCTATGTAAGTCTTACCCGTCCCCGCTGGACCCAGAACTATCGTCTGTGGACTGGTCTTTAGGGCGTTTAGGTACAGCTTTTGTCTTTCTGTCTTTGGTTGTAGTGGTGGCCTTTTTGGTGCTTGCGGTTGCTGCTTCTTTTGTGACTTCCGTCCAACCGTTCTCGTCATGTCGAATTAGTTTCGCTTCTTTCACGGGTATATGGAAGAATAGTTCGCCGGGTCGGATATTCGGACCATAGGCTTGCTTAAGCCTGTCCGAGGTTAGTTGTTCGCCTTTGACGATCCAGCATTCTTTGCAGTCACCACGAAATACGAAGAACGTGATTGTTGCGTGTTTCTGTAGGAGCCGTGCCTTCCGCCCCGGAATGCGGAGGTCTTCCCAATCTTTCGGCCATTCTTCCTTCCAAGAGGCTTTAACTTCGGCTTCACTGTAGAACGTCTCCTTATCCTTGATGGATACAACATCAGCGTAGTAGTTTTCCTTGATCCGCTTGATAGTATGACCTTCCTGCTCAAGGTAGCTGACTAGGGCGTCCTTAGTGGGTACGTCATACTTATCGTACAGGTCTTTCTCGAATGGCTTATAAGTCATGTTTCTGGACTCCTTCGTAGCCTCCTAGATACTGGCCCTCATGGGTCCAGACTTGCGGCACTGTACTATAGCCTGCTTGCTTTAACAAGTACCTGATCCACTGATTTTTGTACTCAGTGATGTCAAACTCGTCATACAATACTTCATGGAGGTCTAGGTGTTCCTTGACTGCATGACAGGAGGGGCAGTTAGGTTGGGTGATAACGGTCCAAGCCATCAATCATTCTCCATCAGGGCTTTCCAAGAGACAGGAAACAGGTTCACCATTTCCTCAGCAATCTGGATTGCCACCTCTCGGGTTTCGGTTTGACTGTCAGGCCCGAGCCTCAGCTTACACATGTCAGCAAAGGCGTCAAGGCTACCAGACCACCACCAGCTAGTCATCATGGACTGTGGCAGCATCATACGAGCCTGCTCTGGTGCTACACCATAGGCCAGCATATACTCGTACATCTTCAGCACACGGTCCATGATCTCAACGTACTGTTGCTGCATGAACTGCTGGTGTTCCTTCTCGAAAGCCTCACCAGAGCCTTGCTTCTTGTTCTCTGGCCGCTGACGCCAGTGATCAGGGCTGTAGATGTCAGGCTCATTGTCAACGTACCTACGGCTCACCTCGTTCCAGCGCAGGAACTTATGCTTCACCAGTTGACGGGCTACAAACACAGGAGCATCCACCTTGAAGGTCACGAAGGCATGGCCGAAGGGTGAGGTGTGCTTGTGCTTGGCGAGGTAGTGGATCAGCTTCTCATCTTTGTCGGAAAGAGACGAGGACTCCTTATCAAAAGAAACCCTCGCCGAGTTTACTACCGACAGATCACTACCACAGTGATGCTTTAGGACTACGTTAATCATGTCAGGTCTACGATCTCACAGCTATCTGCGCTACAGGCCAGAGACTGCATGCCCGTAGTATTGTCTTCTACTTCATACTCTCCTAGCTGATTCCAGTCAAGAGAGGAAGGGAAGTCTTTTGCCAAAGCCTCATAGTCTTCCTTGCTGCACTCTTGGTAGGGGGCCTGCTGGTAGACATGATCAGAGTGTGGCAGGAAAGACACACCGGACATCTCGTCAAAGTGCTTGTAGACAAAGGCACCCACTTCCAGCCACTCGTCATCCTTGACGGTGATGGTCACAGACGGCTTGTGTTCACACCAGTGACGCTGATACATCAGCCATGTCTCAAGCTGCTCTACAGCCGTCATGTCGTTACGAGTGATACAGTTGTCAGGGGCCTTTACCGGGAAGCTGAAGACAGTTGTGGTGTCAGGCTTCATCACACAAGGCTCAGACGGCACACCAGCGTCCTGCATGAACTTGGTCAGAGGGTCTTTGTTGTCGCCCCTTACAGTGCGGACATAGTATTGGGAATGCCGAGCATGAATACCAGAGGCACTATCCACAAGCTGAGAGACCGTCCCAGACGGTTTAACACAGGTGATGGCTGCTGAGTGAGGAATGCCAAGACGGTCGGCCCACTCTGCATTAGTGCTAACTGCGACATCTCGTAAATGTTCAAGGGTCTTCTCCAGTCCAGCGTTCTTGCTGGTCATCAGCGGGTTGTCCATAATTCCCGTGAGGGATACACCAAGCAGACGCTCTTCCTCTGTGTTCTTCTTCCAGACCTTACGCAGGTATGGGAAGTCAGTGTACTTGGACTGGATGGTGCCAAGGATTGTAGCAATCCGTACCTTGTTCTTCAGGGTGTCGATGGTGTCAGTAGCCCGTACTACAACCTCGGTCAGGTTGCAGAACTGATACGGGCGCAAGATGATCTCTGAGCAGGGGTTAGTACCAAATTCCCACTCTGGGTCTCGGCGACCGTTCTTGGCTGCTTGGTTCTTGGAAGCCTGCCGGTTGAAGATACCACGCTCGCCGGACTTGGACTCGATCAGAGACTGCCACTCTTTCATAAAGAGTTCTACGTCTGGCTTCTCGGTGTAGGCCACAGAGTTATTAGCCAAGGCACGTTGGCCCTCATTTTCCCACCACTGGCCCGACTTGGCATTGCGCATGCGGTCATCAGACAGGTTGGACAGGCTGATCATAGCAGAGCGACGAACGCCACCCACCACCACGACTTGACCTATCTTACACATCAGGTCGTGACACTCAAGCGAGTTCAGCTTCCGGCCAGCAGCCTTCTTGAAGGTAGCCACAGCGAAGTTGAACAGGTCCACCAGAGGCGCAGGACCACTGGCACGGCCACCGAAGGTCTTCAGGCGTGCGCCAGAGGGACGCACTTTAGAGACATCCCACTTAGGGATTTCTCCAGCCCACAAGAGAGATAGCACTTGACGGAACGCCTTGGCCCAACCCTCTTTGCTGTCCTTGACCACAACCGTAGTCTCAGAGTCAAACAGGCTCTCTGGCACCTCTGGCAGCTTGGAGATGTACTGACGCTCCACAGAGAAGCCTACACCCGTGCCACAGAGCAGGATGAACATAGCCTCATCAAAGCTCTTAGGGTCGTCTACAGGGAGATAGCTACAGTTATAGCCGGAGGTGTTGTCCCGTGTTAAAGCAGGTCCAGCCGTCATCATGGCCCGCATAGACGGCATGACTTCAAGGTTCAGGATAGCCTCTTCGATCTCGAAGGACTCAGGGCCACTGATCTTGACCACGTTTTCCATGTAACGTGAGACAGTCTCAGACCATGTTTCTCGACGGCCTTCGTTTTCGAGCCAACGAGCATATCGGGACTTAGCAATGAACTGCTGATAAGGTGTCGGTAGGTGGTTATCCATTGAACAGGGCTTTCTTGTTTACGTTTGGGAGAGCTTAGACTACTTACTAAAGTTAGTCAAACAGATCATCCAGTTTTGGCGGTTGGTAGTTAGGGCCTTTGAGTACCTTGCCGTCTTCTCGCTTTAGTGGCTTACCGTCCAGCAGCTTGCTCATGTTGGAAGCATGCACACGGTTAAACACAACATCTAGTGGCAACCCAAAGGTTACGGCTGCACCGTACACTACATAAAGTAGGTCTGCAAGTTCTTTTGTCAAGGCAGCTTTGTCTAGCTCATCTGCCTCAAACTCTGCTATGACCTCCTCGGCCTCTTCCGAGATCAACTCTGCCCTCAGCTTTAGGAGAGAGGGGGTAGGGTCTACACCTACTGGCTGCTCCATTGCCCGAGTGAAGGTTCCTACTTTGTCGCTCTTAGTTATCGGCGGCATCATTCTTCTTCTTCTCCTGCTCCAAAGAGGGATACCATACCCATAACTACGCCAAGCATCAAGTTCATAATACCGAGAGTCAGCCCTAAAACCACTCCTGTACCTACAATGATGAAGGGAGCCATCAAGCCCACCAGCATCGCCATGTTAATCATCTGGTCCATCTTGGTTCCTGTATTGCTCAAGGTCAATGAAGCGAAGCTCTTCTAGAACCTCTAGGGCTTCGACAATGGTGATGCCGTTATCGGCTAGTATCCTTTGCAGGCCGTAGTCCGATAGTACCTTACTAATGTATCGTTTGTCCATCTATTCCAGCCATTTCTAACAATGCCTGTTTCCATTCTTCATCAAGAATATGGATCGAGAGATACAGGCCCATTTCAACATCTAATTGAGCTTGTGGCGAATTAACATAGTCTACGCACTGAGCATAGCTGCCAGACCAGAGTTCGACCCATCCGCCCATTGACTCTTCGTCCATCTGGCCGAACACAAAGTAAGTCTCTACTTCTTCTGACATAGCTCTAAATAATGCTCCATGCTAATAACCGCCAACCAAGGCTTCCGGTCCCCTCTGAGGAACACTACAGGCTCGTACTTGTGGTCCTGCTTTGCCTGTTCCATGTAGTTGTAGAGGGTGGCGAAGTCTTTCCTCCGCTTTACCTCTATCGAGACCGGAAGCCTCTTTCGGGCTTGCGGGGAGAGTTGTATGTCCTCCCCGTTTTGTCCCATCGCTGTAGACCTGACATCATCAGGCTTCAGATGGGGAAAGGCTTTTAGGATAGCGTCTCGGACTTCTTGTTGCCCTAAACGTCCCTTCGCCTTGGAAGACCTAGTGTTAGCCATCGGGTGGTTCCCATAGTTCATCTGGCTCTCTCCTAAGCCAGAGAAGCCTTCCGTTCTCTACTACACGGTCTGCATCGCCATCGTAGGCTTTGACACACCGCTCATAGAGGTCTTTCTCTGTCACGCATCCTTCAAGCATCTGACCGGCCTTTAGGGGGCCTACGCCATCAATGCCCATGATATTGTCGGCATTGTCGCCCATCAGGATTTGACTGTAGAAGAAACGTAGGCCGTCAAACTCTTCGACAAACTTCCACTGGCGCTTTACGAAGTTGTAGTGCCAGCAGTGCAGTTGGTGCATGTCTTTGTCGATGGATGCTACACAAGAGGTGGGGCCTTCCTGTGTTGCAGCCTTAGAGATCAGGTCGTCTGCTTCTTCTCCTTCGGATACGATGGCACCCCATTCTTCCTCTAGGTGGAGACGGAGTTCTGGGAGGTAGACTGGTTTAGGCTTGCCAGACCGATTGGCCTTGTAGGGAGCAGCCTTGGCGACATCGTACCGGAAGTTGCCCCGACCCGTGAGGAAGGTTTGGTAGTCCTCTGGGCCGGGGAAGTCTAGGGTTTCATGCAGGATATGCTCCATCATCCCATCGACGTTTGCTTTGGCTTCATCGAGAGACAGACCCTTAGAGTCTGCCCCTGCTGCCATGCGATATACCACAATATCGCCGTCGATGAAAGTCTTGGTAACGGAGTACACTAACCCTGCCAGTCATCAGAGGAGTGGGTGCCATTATTAGATGAGATTTCTTCGATGTACGAGAAACCAATCATGTTCATGGCTGACACCCAGAACGTGAGATAGTCAGTGACATACTCTCCTACGTTCTTTTCCTCTAGGGTAAAGACCTTATCAGCACCATCGTCTTCTAAGGTCTGTGTGAAGGTAACTTTAATATCCACTAGAAGTTGTCCGCTTGCGTCTCATAGGGTTCATGCTCAAGCACGGCAACCTTTTCAAGAGTGTCGATAATAGCACGGCCTTCGTAGACCTTTACCAGCACCTTAACTCGGGAGCCGTTACCGACTGCGCCATCTTCAGTGAAGGACCACTCTGACTTGCTGTCAGGATCAGCAGTGCGGTTAAGCACCTTTGGTGGCCCCATGTCTACACCCTTGCTGCCGTCTTCGTTTGGCAGGTTGGGGTTCCACACAGGCCGCTTGAGCTTGACGAACTTGCCTGTGCCGTAGTTAGGGTTACCCTCTTTGATGGTGGCGTAGTTGCCTTTCTTCTCGGGGAAGCCTTGGTTGATGAACTCTTCCATGTTGTCTGGATAGAAGTTCATATTGAATTGGCCTCGGGTATTTTCATGGAAGTCCATGTTGTCATCGAAGTTGTCCGCAAAGATGCGAGCATACTCGACAGTGCCTTCAGCGATTACGTTACGGGTCATAGCCATATCGGGTCTCCTTTTTTGGCTTACACTTATATATAGCTACTAAATGCAGCTAAACCGGAAGTGTTTTAGTGGATTTCTGCATAGTTTGTGCCGAACTGAGCATCAATACCGAGTGGTACATTCAGCTTCAGCCGGTCGTTTAGTTTGGTGATAGCCGTCTCCATTGTTCGTTTTGTCGCATCTTCGGCCCCTTTTCCTACGAGGGCGATGATCTCGTCATGGAACTGCCCTATAGTCAGCACACCGTTAGCACGACACAGTGCAACCCAACTATCGAAGCAGAAGACACCGGTAGACTGGTTCAAGGTGCTGAAGCGATCCTTGTCACTACGGAGGCTGTGGTAGAAGCCACTGACAGGGTTCTTGATCCAAGTGCCGCCTTGGCTATTTCCCCTAGGGGAGAGGTCCTCAGCAACCTTCTGCACCGCCCAGTTGCGATCCCAGAACGCAGTCAGCAGCTTCTTAGCCTCTTTGACCGAAAGACCTGTTGTGCGACTGAGCTTCATGGCTCCTACACCATAAGTAGCAGAGTAGTTGACCACCTTGTAGTTCTTACGCAGAGCCTTGAGGGATACCTCACCTGAGTTGTGCTTGTCGATGTCCTCTTGCGTGATGGCACCGGCATGCTTCGCCAAGTCAAGGTGCGGATCAAAGCCCTCCTTGCTCATCTCTGCTACATACTCAGGGTCCAAGGGCTGCATGTAGTGCCGCTTGGTGGTATCCTCAAGGCTGGTCATATCAGCACCACACAGGATGTAGCCCTCTGGTGCAGTCAGACAACCTCTGATCTCTGCGCCCCACGGCTTGTCTACACCGGGAAGATTGACCAATGGCTTGTAGTGCCGGAACCGTAGGGTGTTGGTGAAGCCTGCAATCTCAGCCTTAAGCCAGCCGTCCCTATGACACTCAAGGAAGCCCTTGAAGATACCGAGCCGGTGGTTGATCACAGACAGACCGTCCAGCAGGGCTACAGTAGGGTGCTTGTCGATCAGCAGCTTGACACTCTCACAAAGCTCAGAGCCGTCTCGTACCTGCTCAATAGACCGCTCAGAGCCATCAGGACTGCGGACATACTTGAAGGTAGCCGGTTCCCAGCCCAGACCCCGGAGCCATTCCTTGACCTGCTCATTGGAGTTAGGGTTGGCCCTCTCTTCGCCTTCCTTAACCTGAATAGGGCCTACTGTGTCCCGGTGGTGGCCACCAGCCTCAAGCAGAGCATACCACCGCTGTCCATAGACAGTAAGGCTACCATCGGCCTTGGTCAGGCGTGCAGGCTTGTTGACCTTCTTGAAGATTTCCTGACGAGGCATGACATCGGCAAGCTGCTCGATCTTCTCTGCCTTCAGCTTCATAAGCTCGTCGTAGTGGCCTTGGGCCTTTGCTACATCCAGCTTCCAGCCAAGGGCCTCTTGCTCTCTGGCACAGTCCATCTTGAACGAGAGGTACTGCACGAAGCGGTCCCGCTCTTGCTCATCCTTATAGAGCCACTGTAGCTGCTGCTGTAGCTCTTTGTAGAGACGAGTATTGATCTTCACGTCTTCCTCACACCGATGACGGTACTCTTCCGGGGTGAGGTTGTTCCAGTCTGCAATCTTGGGCTTAGGCACACCGAAGTCCTCGCCGTAGCCCTCAAGGCCATGACGTGGGCGGTCATAGTTCAAATACCAAGACAGAGCCAGTGTGTCCACCAGCTTTGCCTTGACCTTGATACCGAGCAGCTTTTCCACTACGGGGATGTCGAACCGGATGATGTTATGGCCCACCAAGGTGTCAGCCTCGGTGAAGAACTTACGCATGCGATCATAGTCATGCGTCCAGTTCAACTCACCTTTGTCCATCCAGCAGAGGACGTGGATTTTGTTGGCCTCTTCTAGGAGGCCGTCAGTCTCTATGTCAAATACTGTCATCTGCACCCTCCCAATCGTAGGCTTCTTGGATCATCAACACAACTTCTGTAAAAGCCTTGTCATCACCTTTACAGAACTCTTTAGCATAGTCAGACCGACTAAGGCCATGTTCATTGGGCGTTTCCCAAAACCATTCATTAAACGTCATCTTCCTGCTCCTTGCAATACTTAACAACAGCCATAAGTTCATCCACTGTAGCGTTCCCCTTTATGGAGTTAGCCCGGTGAGATATGACCTGTACGTTACCTTTAGTATAACCCTTTTCTGGTACTATACGATCTAAAGAAGGGCTACCTGCTCCCGGCTGACCAGAGGTTTTCTCTAGTTTAATGCCAAGAACAGGGCATACCTCGGGGATAACAATGTCCTCAACTTCAAGGTCAAAGGGGATACCCCTCTCTTTGGCTCTGGTTTTAGCGGCGTACAACATAACCTTCTCTGGGTTGTCGTACTTCCAGCGCCTATTAGAGTCCCGCATCTTATCACCAAGTCTGGCGTACTTAGCAGCATCCCATTTCTTCTGGTAGGCCCTCTGTTTCTCACGGTCCTTATAGGGCATTACGCAAGCTCCTTCAGGATAAACGTCTTAGCATTAAACCGCAGTCTACCAGATGGACCCACCTCAGCGCAAGGCCTATTCTTCTCCACAGACAGATAGGTGGTATTGCGGTCATCCTCATTGTCCGCCTCTTTGTCACGGTGGAGGTTGATGATCACAGAGGCACGTTGAGCGATCATCTTACAGTACTTAGGGTCACCGTTGTCGTTGGTGTGAGCGATGGTGACGATCCCTACGTTAAGCTCTGCTGCCAGCTTGGACAGACGCACAGACAGGTCAGCAAGGATTTGCTCTTTGCCGTCCTCGGTCAGCCCAGCTACCACGTCTTGGATAGGCTCGAAGAAGATGTACTTACAGCCGCAAGCTTCTCGGAAAAACCTGATCTGCTCGATAAGCTCATCAGCACCCTGACCATCGGGCAGGTAGAACTGGTAGAAGTTCTCATCTTTGGTCAGGTCTACAATAGCCTCTTCGACTAGGGGGGCTGTCTCCTCGTCAATCAGG
>Ga0208149_1000616_pt1 | contig 13579 bp, 16 predicted proteins | sample DEB08_DNA_15_FD_184533 | JGI IMG/M metagenome (GOLD analysis project Ga0208149, IMG submission 184533) | Aqueous microbial communities from the Delaware River and Bay under freshwater to marine salinity gradient to study organic matter... | ecosystem: Environmental > Aquatic > Marine > Coastal ... | reverse complement strand
AAGGCATGGAAGAAACCGGAAGGGGACATCAGCAGTATCCACGGACTTCGTGAAGTCTTCATAACGGCTGACATTCCAGTACCGGAAGATGTCTGTTGAATTATCAGGGACAGGCCAGAGATAGACCGTGATGTTGTCACGTTTACGGTGGACTGCGTACTGGATTGGACGACCGGAGGCGCTCTTGTTTGGAAGCTCCTCATATTCCTCCATGGAAATACGGGTCATCTCGATATCATTTCCGTTGCGTCTCAGGGTGGCTTCGGTGATGTCAATGATGGATGAATCAAGATCATATGAGGCAAGACCATTGCTGACAGTCTGGGTTCCAAGCCCGGTCTTCCAGAGGAGGATACCCCGGTTTTGCCAATCGGTGAGAATCAGGTTAAGACTGCGGCGGGCAGACTTGGGTTCCTTGCCTAGGTCCGCTTCACCACCGATCATGTCTAAGGCCTCATCAATGATCTCATCAATGTCCATGTTAAATGTAGTAGTTCCTGATGTCGTCATGATTAAGCCTTTCTAAAACGTGCAGTCTTCTTGGCAATCCTTCGGGGCTGTCTTACGTGTTGCTCTGTGCCCCGCCGCTTTGCCTTGGTTGTGGCAGCATACTCTGATGAACTGAGGGCCTTGATGGCTTTCTCCGGGAGGTATCTTTCCCCGGTTGCTTCAGGTCCCTGCGTTGATGGCTTTCCGGATTTTGTCCGCCATTTCTGCTTGGTCCATCTCCTCAAACTTTCCTGCGGCTTTCTTAGGGCCATTATTTGTAACCACCACCGGCTTTCTTGTATTCTCTGGCAAGCATCTGGGCCTTTCTGGCAGACCACTCTCCGGGTTTACCGCCCTTGCCTCCAGCCTTGATGCTCTCAAAGAGTCTCTTGCGCATCGTAGGCTTCGTATAATTACCAGCCTCATTCACACGAGACACTGAGCCACCCTTTTTGTATTTCTTACCAGATACAAGCTGCTTTGAAACCATGCCCCGTGAAATGGCCATTTTAGACGTTCTTAAGGGATTTTGGCATCATAGGGCGCTTGCCCTTAGCCTTCTTATTAGCCATATCTATGATGACATAGTCGCCCATCTCTGGATCAACATAATCAGTACGCTGACCGAGAATCTTTGTGGGACCACCTTCTTTAAAGGCAACATAGCCACCATCACGGTACATGTCATAACGCTCACTCTTTTTACCCTTATAGTTCATCATTAGATAAATCTCCGACCTGTTGTTTCTTCCACGTCTTCTTCCTCGATGTAATTGGTGATAGGACCACCCTTCATCCAAGAATCACACGTATTTTTTTCTGAACAAACAAAATGAAATAGCGTACAGTAACCAACTTTAGTTACATCCTCGACTTCCATTCCTGTTTCAATGCAGTCAAGCATGTTTAAAGTCTGGTTGAAATAACCGCAGTTTCCACAGCGTTTATCCATTACCTGCGCTGGACCGTAACCATGTTCCTGAATTGCTACTTCCTTGTTTGAATCATTCATGACTTCATCATGAGTGGCGACAGGGCAGGTGATTTCTACTTCTTTTTCGTCAAAACACCCACAATACTCATCTTCTTCTCCTCCTTCACCTTCAATGATGACAGTAATTTTTGGCATACTCATTAACATCTCCATCTTCTTCGGGCAGCACAGATTCTCTTTTTAGGTGTCTTGGAACAATCAATTCCATGCATCTTCATCTGACCTGCGGATCTTGAACAAAAACTCTTTCGTCTCTTGGCTCTTTCCGGGCTGGGACTCTTTTCCGTTACAGCAGTCTGGAGTTTTGATCCCGGATTGGCACGACGATATTTTCTGACGCCCTTCTCAGTAAGACCGGCACCCTGAGAAGTTGGAAGCTTCTCGCCTTTCTTGACAGAAAGTTTGGGCATCTTTGCCATTAGCCTACCAGAATTGTTGCATGAGAAGAGGTGGGCATTTCTACGTAGAGACCGCCATCAAATCGGATACCATGGTCGGCAATATAAATGTCGTTCACATCATTGTTTTTTGCACTAAGGGTAAGAACAATATTACCAGTGGCGCTGGCCCCTTCTCTCAGAATAATCTTGGCTGGATCTCCGCCTGCACCATGTCCGACAAAGTTAACACCGTGGAGGCGTCCACCGGCATTGGTCAGAGTTGTGGAGGCGGAAACAAAATAAGCCTTTACATTTGTTGACATGTCTAACAATCCTTTTTATATCGACATATGCCGATGATCTAAGCCAATTATAAATAGAAAAAGGGGGAACTCCAACCGGAATTCCCCCTCTCCTTAGTCTAATGGAGATTAGACGCCTGCATTGCCTCTCCACTGACGCCAATCACTCCAGCCGAAGCTATAACGCTCACGGGCCTTGAAGCGAAGGTTGCCGGTGTCGAAGTCTGGCTCCATCTTCGTGGCAAGAGGGGCTCTGACGAAGAGCTTCGTGCCATTGGGACAGTCGTTCCGGAGGAACCATGCGTCTGCGTCGGTGAAACGACGGTTGACATAGTAACCCTGTGGGACGAGACCAAGGTTGCGAACAGCGTTGATGTCGTTGTTCGGGCTGCTTGGACGGCCGGGGGAGGCCAGAATACGATCTGCATCGAACTGGCCATCAGGGGCAACATGAAGTGAGACTGGTGAAGCACCGATGAAGATGCCACGATCATCCTTGATCTTGTGGGTGTTGATGATGGCGGTCTCAAGGGTACCCTCTGCCAGATCGGCAGCGGTCTCTAGGTTTGACTGGTTGCCGTCGCCGACAGTGGGGTGTGCACTGGAGAACAGTGCAACAGCGTCACCACCGGGGTAGGCAGCAGAGAAACCATTGTTGTACACGTTGGCTGCCTTGACCTGCTTGGTCTGAGCCATTGCACGGGCAAGGGCACGGGCACGGATCTTGGCGAACGTGTCATAGAGGTTGTCCTCCATTGCTTCCTCAGTGACTGCGAAAGCAAGGGCGACAGTCTCGTGGGTGTAGCGTGAAGTCCATGATTCCTGAGCGGTATCGTAGACAACGGCTGAACCCTCGGCCTTGGTTGGAGCAGCACCAAAGCCGGTCATTAGCACTTCTTCCTCAAATGCACGATCTGAAGATTCGATGTCGAAGAGGGGCATATGCTCCTCGTCTACAGCGGAATATTCCAGACCGAAGATTGCATTCAGACCGGGAAGAAGCTGCTTGGCAATATCAGCACGATTAATAGCCATGTCTCAACCTCCCTTAGCTCTGTGCTGCTGAGGTGTAGGAATCGACATGCTGTACGATTCGGACCTCAACCTTGGGGTTTGCATCGCCAAAGGCATTGTCTGGAATATTGTTCAGACCGATAACCTGTAGCATTGCAGAACCAGCGGTGCGACCGGCAACCTGTAGACCAAAGCCAGAACGGCCAGTCAGGGTTGAACCTGCACCAAGGGTAACAGTGTAGTTGATACCAACGTCACCGAGTGAAACGGTGGCATCAGCCTGAACTACGTAGGTAGCCTTTGGATCGTCCATGACGATTGCAAAGGGTGAACCATCAACTGAAGACGTGCTGGCTGGCCAATAACGACCAAACACAGGCTGCTTGCTGACGGGATCAACATACTCGACGCCCATGAGAACGCCAAGAGCATGGTCAGTGGTAGTAGTGATGACCTCAACAGTCCCGCTTGAACCAAGCTTTACAACGTCACCGGTAAACATGCTGGTGCCGAAAGCGTTGGCAATGCGATAGCGGGTGGTGCCACCTGAGTTAGCACCTGAGCCTCGCATTCTAGCAGGGACTAGGCCATTTAGACCTTTATTCAAAGCCATTGAAATTCCTCCTATATAGCCTTGAGTGGCCAGTCTTACCCATCGAAATGAGCGGACTTGCCCGTCCTTGCCCTTGTTCTGCTGGCATTAGTAATAGGAGCCCGTGAATCATTGTCTCTCATGAGGTTGTGATTGACTGCCTCATTGAGGATTCTGGTTCTTTCGGCTGACCTATTAAGCCGATCTTCTCTCAGTTCAAGGGGGATCTTGGCAAGGGCTACATCCCCTCGAATAACACAACCAGAGAGACGACCGACGTCAAGACCCTTGAAATTACGAGCCATATCAGGGCATTCTTCCTCGGTGACAAATTCCCAACCTTCGTTAAGGCGGACACCAATATTCTTGGTATCCTCTTCGCCTCTGACTGAAATGCGGATCCACTTCAGGGCAAAGCCCTTGTCAAAGAATGAATCCTTGACATGTTCCGGAATGTCCAGCCAGTTGGGACGTTCATATGTATTGAGACGGGAATCCCGGTCTCGCTCGTTATCAGATCTTGACTGTCTTTCAACTACTCGTGCCATGACTTATGTTTCTCCCACGCTAACCAATGTTGGTATAATCGCCAGCAGATCTCTCTGCCTTTTTCTTTTCGGCTGCATACCGTTCAAGTGGAATGCCCCATTTCTTGGCAAGACTAACATCATCCTGAGTCAGTCTAACCTTGTTGGAGGGTGCCTGTCTGCGTGATTGACCGGCTACCACCTGAGTGGGTTTTGCGTCACCACTAGGACGAAGTCTGGAAGGAAGCTCCTTGGATAGTCTCCGATCAAGCTCCTCGTAAAACTCATCATCTCTTGGATCAAAACCCTCATCCTTAAGGGACTGATCCACGGCAAGGGCGATGGATGTACCAATCTTGTCCTTGCCAAACCATTCGTTCTTCTTGGCCCACTCCACGGCACCCTCGTCATACTGGGTTACTGCAGGGCGTTCCACGGTGTTTTGTACCGGGGCCTTGTGGGTATTTCTATTACCCATGATATCTGCATATTCAAGCATCTTCAACTCAGCCTGTGCTTCAGCAAGATCACTCTGGGCTTTTACCAGATTGTCCTTGTCTCCATCATCAAAAGCACGGGAGAAAGACATCTGCGCTGCCTCGACTCTGCGCTTGATCTCTTCCTTCTTGGAATCTACAGACTGTCTGCGATAGTCAGAGATATTCTTGTCTTTGTCTGAGAGGGCTGATTCAAGATACTTGATCTTCTCGACGGCAAGGGCCAGCTGTTCATCACGCTCCTTGCGCTGGGCAACAAGCTTTCTGATTCTCTTCTCAGCACCCTTGGTGTTGATACCCTTGAGTTCTTCAGGCTGTTCTTCCTGAATTTCTACAGAATCAACTTCTGTTTCTTCAAGTTCAATTTCTGGTTCAATTTGGGGAGGGGAGGCGGGATTCTTGGTATCAATGGTGTCCCAACCATTATCATCATCATTATCATCAATCATTTTCTATATTCTCCGTTGGTGGCGAATCAATCGAATTACGCCGGTTAGTGTGAAAGATTAAACATTGGATCCAGACTTGCTGGATCATCGACTACCATGGTGATTTCATCATCATAGCAGATGATTAGTCTGACACCCTTATATAGAAACTTAGCACCTGTATGCTTACCATAACAAACATAGTCACTCGGCTTGCACCAAGGACCACGGGGGAACTTGTCAGGATCGGCGTAGGCAAGATCACCTACAGCAAGAACACGGCCAACCGTGGTCAGATACTTCATGTCATCCTTGGCCTTGTCTGGAAGAAGAATACCACCCTTGGTTTTTGACCGAATGGGGACAGGGCGAATCAGGATACGATAACCGGGGATCTTGGGAAGGGGAGTTGGATCAGAAATATTCGTTTCTGAAAGCCAATCATCATTAAGAATTGACTTGCTTAGCTCTGGTTCAAACATGTTACTTAAAAATCATCCTCGTCAGCTTGGGTGAGTCTTCTCTCAATATCAGAACACATGGAAATAACAAGTTCCAAACCGTGGATTATTCCACACATGCGCTGATACTCTGCATAAGTATCACAAACACCCTGTGAGAGACTTGATCGGATACTGTCTAGTTCCTGTCGAATCTCCAGTTTGAGGTCTTCAAACATTCAAAATTACTTGGCGGTATATGAAGCTCTGTTGGCCATGGTGGGCTTGACGTTATCATTATAATCGCTCTTGGGGTCACCACGGAGCATTGATAGACGCTTTCTGCTGTTCCAATCGGCTGAAGAAGTCTTTGACCAATCGGTTGACTTCTTTACAGCGCCGGGGCCACTGGGGATCTTGCCTTCCATCTACTTGGTTCCTTTGCTCTGTCCCTCGACTTGATAAAGTCTTCGGACCATTTTCTTGGCATTCTCAATGGAGGAAGCCTTGGCATGCTTCTTCCATTTACCGCCTACTTTCTTTTGTACCACATTTCCTACATTACGCCAAGGCATTATCAGGGTCTCTTTAGAAGGATGCTTGAAGAAGATCAGCTTCCTTGTTTCTCCGGGTTTTGTAATCGTCACCAAAGTCTCTCAGTTCGGAAAGGACATCATCCCAGCGACCCTGTGAGGCAGCTCTCCAGAATTTTGGAGTTCTTTTGGGGATGTTTCCGTACTGTCTGAAAACGGAGAGCAAGACAGTCTGCTTCTCAGGATCAAGCTGATCCCAACGGATGCCATCCTGTTCTCTCTGTGTTGAATTCCAAAGATCAGCCATGCGATAAAAATCATGGTACATCAGAGATTCTTCCACGAATCTGGCCTGTTCTTCAGATAGTGTAAGAGGATTCTCTAAAAGAAATCTCTGGGCTTCGCCACGCCTCAAACCAAGATAGGGACGGAATATGGAGATAAGCTCCTCAGAAAGACCCATTCTTCTCAGGCTGTCTTCATCCTGCTGTCCAAGATCAAGACCGGTGGCGATGGTGACACCTGAATTCTCAATGGGGTTTCCTTGTTCATCTTCTGGTACATATCCGGATGTCTCGAATCCTTCGACATCCCGGAGAAATTCAAACATGATGGGTGCAACTGTGGGTGTAAATGTGGGTGTAACTTCTTCTGACGTAGTACTCTGAGGTGCCGTGGGCTTTACTTCTGGCAGACTCTGCATAGCCTCGAACATGCTTGCATCGGTGGGAGACAGGGGCTCTACTTCTGGCAGACTCTGCATAGCCTCGAACATGCTTGCGTCGGTGGGAGACAGGGTCTCTACTTCTGGTAGACTCTGCACATCCTCGAACAGTGTCATAGAAGGTTCATCAGTCGTAGGATTAGACCCGTAGCTATTGATCAAAGCAATCATATCGTCAACGGTTACCATGCCTCCGGGTTTATACCCTTTGATTTCTGCGGCTCCGCCTTTGGCAAATCCTTTGGTCTCTTGTGATGGGTTAATGTCTCGCATCTTTTCCAGACCATCAAGGAGGAATTTCTGGAGCATGATGTCCTTCTTGTTATCAGCCTCCTTGCTCCGAATGGTGTTCGCCCCGATATCACGGGCTGCTTCAATATCCTGTCCACGCTTTCTGATGTCAAGCTCCTGCTTTTTGAGGGATAGCTCTGCAATATCCTTGGCGTTGCTCTGGGCCATGTCCTTCTCTCGGAGTTCAAGGCCCTTGGTCTCCAGCATAAGCTGCTGTTGTTCAAGGGATTGATACTGGCCAAGCTGCTGATTCGCATTGAGAATCTGCTGGGCAGCCTCGGCCATGATCTCAGGCATGACATCCGGGGTAGCGCCTTGGAGAAAGCCACCCATGGTCTCCTGATACTGCATCATCATATGATCCCGGATAGCCGCCTGTAGTAGAGGGCCAATACTCTGAAGGGCCTTGTTCTGACCAAGGGTCGGATCCTGAAGGAATGAAGAAAATACCGTGATATATGCCTGATGATCCTGTCCGGGGAATGCAGCGATGGGCATACCCTTGGATGCTGCGATAACATCAGAGACAGGATCCTGTGGCTGGGGCTGCTTTTCCGGGGAAAGGAACCGATTTGGATCGGTGATTCCGGCAGCACTTAGAAGGGAACGGTGTACCTCACGCATGTTATAGGTACCCGGAGGTGTCTGGGCTGAAATCTGGAGAAGCATCTGTGCCTGTGCCAGACGATGGGCCTGTGATGGGATATTCGGGTCAGAAACAGGGATGATATCGACACGACCATCAAAATCACTCCGGAAAATCGGAAGATCCATTCCCGGAATTGGAAGAACCATGCGCTCATCAGGGAGGAATTCATAGTTAAGCCGGGCAAGAATGCGGAGTTCATCCTTCTGTGACTTGTGAAGTCTCTTGTGAATGGCTGAGAAAAGCTTGGCAGATGCCTCGATAAGGGCCAGAGTGGTTCCGACTGGACCATAGTTCGTGGAGTCTGCCACGACAGCATCCGTGGAATCGGCAAATTTCTGCCCGGCCTGCGTGATAAAACCAAGAAGCTGATAAAGAGTCTGGGAGGGTTCCTTGTATGGAAGGGGGACAATGGCCTTGTTCAGGTCCATGCCGGTGGCCTCGACCTCCTTGAACTCACCGGGGGCGATAGGATCATCCCCGCCGACAATACGGATACCACGGGCCTTGAAACCACCGGGAAGATTGGCAAACTGTCCGGCATCCAGAAGGGAACGCATGGCAAGCGTGGCAGACATCGTCAGGTTTCCAAGGAAATGGATCAGACCAAGGCCATAAAACCCGAAGCCGGGGACGTACTTGTAGTGCGTGAAGAACATCTTCTTTTCACGGGTGGGATCACCTTCGTTCCAGTTACGTCTGATGCTCAGGACTTTGCCGCTGTCCTTCTCAATGGTGACAATATAGGGTGATGGGAAATCATCCCCGTCCAGTTCAAGGTAAAGATGCTGTTCCAGAAGGGTGTACTGCTTGTCATACTCGGCATTAAACTCGATGCCCATGATGGAGTTGATCGTCTGACTCATTGAGGAAGGCTGAAACTCACCGGGGTCTGAAAGGTCAACATCCCGGTACATGCCGGACATCATCTGCTTCTGAAGCTCATGGGGTGTCATGTAGATGATATGGGTGTATCGATCAGCCCGACGAAGATCCGTGGCATTATAGGAGACATAGAATTGATCAACCGGGACAAACTCGGAAACTGGACGATCTGAGGCAGGATCATAGTAGATTTTCTTGAATGCTGAGCCTACCAATGGGAGGTGGAAGAGCATTCTTTCAAACTCATCAAAATATTCCGGCATGACTTCCGTCAGCTGGTAGTTCATGAATGTCTGGACTCGATATGACTGCTCTTCCTTTTCGGCGGAGGGTACTCCGATAATTTGAGCCTTGACCGGGCCTTGTGGGGGGAATAACTCTTCTGATGCCTTTGACTGAAACTTGACGGCACTTTCGATTAGAAGGGGATGCACAGCGGTGCAGGCACCCTGAAAGGGCTCGGATGTGGTGTTGAGCTTGAGACCAAGAAGTTCAAAGCCCTTCTCGAACATGCTCTCCCATTCAGACCGGGATTCCTTGTCTGCCTCATAGGAGTCCATGACCATGCTTCCGATACGCTCTACGTCTTCTTCTGAAAGAAAACCCTCGGCAAGATTGTCATAGAAACCAAATTCAGGGGTAGGTTCAAAAATATCCATACTGTCCTGAAGAACAAATTCAATAAGATTAGACTCTGGGAGTGCCATTCTGTTTTCCAATTAGGCTGCTACTGAATTCCAGTAGGTCTTTTTTGGCTTTTGATAATAATTTTCTGAGCCATTTTCTTGATTATAGGATGAATCATAAGGATGTTCAAGTCTCCATGATTCACGCATGTAGTGTACGGCCATTACCATGGCGTCAACCTGATCATCATGGGGGGCATTGGGGAATGATGTGGACTCAAGGAGGAGGCTCTCGCTCCATGGTTTTTCTTTCGGTAGCCAGATACGCCCGCTCTCGATCAGGGGGGAAATGGCATTGACACGGGAGACCTTGTCACGATCAGGGGTGTATTCCCGGATGGGAAGCCCAGCTCTTCTCAGGTCCTGAATCAGGGATTGTCCGCTGGCCTTCTTCTCAATGATGACAACGTCCGGGGAATGATCCGTGTAGATGTCTTGGGCCAGAAGACGAAGCTCCGGATATTCGAATTTTCCCACGATGTTGCTCAGAAGAATTAGGTTTCCCACGATATGCTCCTGACCACCTGAATCAATCTCGGTTGATGGAAAGATACCCCAAGTCTGAATCACGGAATTGTCTGCCGTGGACCGGGTGGAAAACGCAGTATCCATCGTCTGAATAATGAAGTCACACTCGGGGGGTTCCGGGTGTTCCCAGTTTTGAAACCAGTCTTTCTTGAGGATGCCACCCTCGGCAGGGACCGGGTTCTGCATGTACAGGGATTCCCAATAACGTGTCCCGTTATACTTCTTGATTTCAATCTCGTCCCTCTTGAGAGTTTCAGTGGATTTCCATTCCGGAAAATATGAGGAACCTACCGGAAGATTCAGGATTTTTGAGGAATCTTCATCAATCCATGCCGGAATCTTGAGAACATTCCAGTCATCCTCATCGGAATTTCTGAGGAGCCATCCGCAGATGTCATCCTCATGATACCGGGTGTTGATGATGATGATTCCCCCGTTTGGCATCAGACGAGTCCGAAGACCTGCCGGGTACCATTCCTTGATGTATCTACGGCCTGCCTCCGAGAAGGCGTCTTCTTCAGACATGACATCATCAAGGATGGCTATATGGGCACCACGTCCGGCAATCTGGGACTTGACACCGGCTGCCACATAGACACCACTCTGGTTTGTCTCCCATTTACCGGCAGCCCGGACATCCTTTCTCAGGGAGACACCCGGAAAAATGAAGGAGAAAAGAGGGTTGTTCACAATGTCCCGGACACTTCGGCCAAAGTCTGTGGCAAGCTGATCCGAGTGGGAGACACAGAGGATCTGGTGGGCCGGGTGTAATCCCATGTGCCATGCCGGAAAGATCTTGGAACAGAGCAGGGACTTTGACGAACGAGGCGGAAGAAAGACCATCTGTCGCTTGATCTCACCCTCGGATACCTTCTGGAGGGTGTCACAGATAACCTCAATGTGACGACCGACGACAAAGTCAGGAACAAGAAGCGGGGCTACAGCCTTGGTAAAGGTGAAGAAATCATCCCGTGACTGGGTGACCATCTTTTCCAGAAGAGCCTCCCGGAGTTTTTCTTTGTCCTTGTCCATGATGCCTAATGAATCTTTGATTTCTCTGGGTAGTTCAACTTGAAGATAGTCGTGAGTTCCCAATGGAGACACATAAGAGTCATGAATATATCATAGATGAGACCACGGGCATGGTCATATTCTGGTGATTCATTCTGGAAAATTGGGGATAAAGCAAAGACAGTCCGGATCATGTCAATGCTGACAAAGGTGGAAGACAGAAGACTTAGTCCGGTTTCAGAAAGAATATTCTCCGAATTCATCCGGGTAAGACCGAAGATACTGTTGAATTCATCAAGAGTAAGACTTAGGTCATCCCCGATATTATTCTGATTTTCCACCATTGACTACCTTGAGGCCAACGACATTGGCAAGCTTGGAAATGTCCTTGTCAATGTCCTCGGTCTTCATCCCGTCAAGACTCCCGATACGCTGCTCTGATCTCTCAACGTACATGCCAAGATGCTTGGCAATGTTTTCCATGCTTCTGGTGGCATTGGTGAAATCCTGTTCATCCAGAGCCTTCTGGTAGATTTCATCAAATCTGTTCAGTACTTTCTCAGCGTCCCAAGTCATCTTCTCTTTTGCCTCGTCAATAAGTTCAATGATACGTGCCTTGATCTTGGGAATTTCCCGCCATGTAACTGCATGGCGTTCCCAGCCTTCATAACTAATATCATACCCGGACCTGATCCAAGCTTCAAGTGGATCGGCGGTGGCAATGTATTCAATGCAATACTTCTCTTCACGCATGGTAAGACCATTGGAAAGACGGGTGCTTGTGGTGTCATGATAAGTGCCGTTCTTGTTTATGTGTGGCTTTCTGGAGTCAGTCAGGATGGTCTTCTTGGACCTGATTTTGTTCTTGGGTTTGTCCTTGTTTTTGAGGTAGTGTTCAAATTTACTCATCAGTCTACGATCCTGTTTTCTCAGAGTCTTGATGTTCTTCGGTCCCTTTTCCGTAAAGATATCCGGGTACTTCTCGGCAACCGTGGTACCACCATGGGCCATACGATAGTAGTACTCTTTTTTCAACTTGCCAATCAGGTGAGGATCGGTGACGACATCCTTGTTATCACGCTCGATTCCATGGTTCATCTCGGCATATACTCCCCGATGAATCCGAGAATAATACCCGATGAGTTCACGGATTTCATCCGTGGTCATCCACTTGAATTCAAGCTGAAGAAACCGGGTGTTCGGGTTTCTGGCACGGGCTCTGCCGGTGGTTTTACTTGGTTCGGAAGTCATTGAATAGTTCAAATAAGGTCTTGACTTTTTCTTTCAAGATGTCAATCTCGGAATGCATCTTGGCCAGTACGATGACAAGCGTGATGAAAGAGAGACCAACAGGCCATAGAGTGCCTATGTAATCAAGAAGTTCCATGAGTTGATCTTAGCATAACACGGCTGATTCTCAGAAATTTTACGGGGGTATGGGTACCCTAAAAATAAAACAAAGGGGGGGTGTTTCCAGAATGATGGGGTGTATCGTTGTGAAACACTAAGTCTGTTTTCTGGGAATTTTTCTTGGGTGGGTATATTACAGAAAAGAACAGGGCCAATTTTTTCTCCCCCCCAGTCCCACTGCGAATGCAACTAAGAATCATTCGCATCCAGGTGGTAAAGCATCGCCCGGACACCATGTGGCATCCGGGCTTTGCCTAGTGGATTAGCCGAAGGCCTTCGGCGGCTGCTTCACTGCAACCTTGGGAACGTCCGGCTTCCTTTCCGTAACCCTGCGAAGGGTTAGGGTTTTGCGATAGGCGTTAAACACCGCCTCAACATCCGCATCTTTAGGAAGGCCTTTGATTGTCACGTTAGGCTGGCATGCGCCAATGTTAAGCCAATGGCCGGCGACGATGTTGCCAGCGGGCTGCAGGGCGTTCCCGACAGTGAAGGCATCCAAGGGGATCGAGATGACGATATCAACGTTCTTGGTCATGGGCTTTTGCTCCAATGATGTCGCCGCTTGATTGCGGCTGACGGGGACATTTCACCCTGGCGCTGTGGCGAAAATAAGGCAACAAGGGATTTTTTTTGTTTACCTTTTGTTCCTCTAGGTTTGTTCCCGGTTTGTTCTCTTAGGTTTGTTCCCGGTTTGTTCTCTTAGGTTTGTTCCCGGTTTGTTCTCTTTATATGACTCTGAACATGAACATGACTCTGAACATGAACATGACTCTGAACATGAACATGACTTTGAACAAACCGGGAACAAACCGGGAACAAACCGAGAACAAACCGTGAACAAACCAAGAGAACAAAAGGTGAACACTCATATGAGAACAAACCGTGAACAAACCATGAATAAATTAAAAGAACAAACCAAGAACAAACCAAGAGAACAAACCGTGAACACACATAGGAGAACAAAGAATGATCATGGATATGGGAACAAACCATGAATAAACATTGTTCTTGACTGTGATGATTATACAACACTAGGTTATATCATTGTTTATTTCATAGGTCGGCTGTGGGGCTGTCGGGAGGCCGTAGAAAAATTTGTTTGACCGTGGCAAAAAGGCCACACCGGGCCGAAAAACCGAGCGTTTTCCGGGGGTTAGCCTGTGGAAAAAAATCGGTTGACCGCCAGGGTCGGGCCGTGGGAT
>Ga0208149_1000615_pt1 | contig 13598 bp, 14 predicted proteins | sample DEB08_DNA_15_FD_184533 | JGI IMG/M metagenome (GOLD analysis project Ga0208149, IMG submission 184533) | Aqueous microbial communities from the Delaware River and Bay under freshwater to marine salinity gradient to study organic matter... | ecosystem: Environmental > Aquatic > Marine > Coastal ... | reverse complement strand
TTAAATACAGCATTTACAAAAAGCACTGAGCCCAAACATCATTCTTTAATGCTGTATTTATATCTTTAAAAACCTGAGCCTCGTGTTTGGCTTTTGCCTGAGCCTTCTGTTTTTCTGCTTTACGATTCTTCCTTAGAGTTTCTACCTTCGCAACAGATTGTTCTACTGCCCTTGCGACTGCTTCGTCTAGATCTTGCTGTGAGTATCCTTTTTCTACGACAACAGGTTTTTCAACTACTTTAACCGCAGTAGGCTCATCATCAGGTTCTTCTAATTTTTTACGCATCTTTTTACGTTCCTTTTCTCTGACTGCTTCAACAAGATCTTTATCTGCTTTTTGTTTAGCGAGTGCTTCTTCTTTTTCTTTCTTTTTTCTTTCTCTTGTTTCTTGTGCCTTTGCCCTTCCTCGTGCCAAACGTTCAAGTTGTTCAGGTGTTGCGGGACCTCTTTTCTTTCTGGTTTGTTTAGGTTTCTTGGATGCTATTGAGTGTAATACTTTGTCCTCTTTTAATGAATCAGGATCAAGAATAGTTTTTACTTTTGGTGGTGTGAAAATTTCATCCTGAGGAATTTTTTGTTTTCTGACTGGCTCTGGCACCATATCAGAGCTGTCATCTTCCTCAGATTCATATGATACTTCTTCTGCTATTTCTGACGCAGGAGGAGGTGGCTCTCCTTCTGGGATATCTTCAGGTGTTTGCTCCTCCTGGGCTTGATGGCCGAGTGTGGGTGTTTCTTCTAGGCTCGCCGTGGACGTGGGTGGCATTACGACATCAGCAAGATATTGACTTGACATTTTATATCAGTAAATAGAAAAAATTTAATGACTAAAAAATAAAAAATAATGACTAAAATGATTAAAAAATGAATTTACTTATATGCTAATAATAGACCTCCTCTAGGTTATCCTCTTGTGGCTCTTGTGGTTCTTGTGGTTGTTCCTCACCACCCATTTTATCAAATTGTTTATTGTAATATTGCTCTGTATCATTGTATCTTTTAGAACGAGCCTTTAACTTATCCTTGTAATACTTTTCTTGTGCATCTAACTTCATTTCTAACTTCTTTATTTGTTCTTTACAGATATTAATTTCTTCATTTTTATTTTGTATTAATCTATCGTGATCACTTTCCAACATATAACCATTGAGATTCTTCTCCTTTAATTTTTCTAATTCTTGTACTAATTCTTCATAATCAGCATCCCTTCCCTCAATAAGTCTCTTAAAGGCTCCAGGAGACATTCTGTGATCTTTCTCCCAAGGTGCTAAAGGATCATCTGTTAATTTACAGATTTGTATAAATAAATTGATTATTGCTTCTATTAATAAATAATTCATTTTATCCTTTTTTAATTGGTGATGATTCTTTGCAGCTGACTTCACAGTCTTTCTATGTTTTGGATCAAGGAATAATGATATCAGTTTGTATTTCTGTGATGTATTCAGGAAGTTTTGATAATCAGGATAGTTATCTGAATTACGTATCTTTTTTAAAGAACGATTGATTAACAGAATATAATCATTCTCTTCATTATCTATCTTTTCTTCTGTCATTGTAATACAAATATTAATGAACTATTATTTAAGTAATTTATTAGATTAAGGAGATAATATATTAAATTAAGGGTATAATATTAAAATGCCGTAAATAATATGAAAATACCGTATATTTAGCCATAATTTTGGAATTCGTGAAAAAGTGTTGGGGGAGTTGAGATCCAAAGGGGTTTATACAAAAAATTAAAATTCGGTACTAAATATACGGTTTTTTGGAATCAACTACGGTATTTTGATTTATGACTATTTCTTTGATTTGTTTTGATAATTAGCAGATTTAATCGCAAATACTTCTTTGGGTTTTATTTTCTTGTTCTCCTCAACACTTTTTGGAACATTATGTTGAGTTTCTCCACAAGCAGAACATTCCTTTGGTTTCATTTCCTTAACTTTTCCTTTTTTCTTCGCTCTGCTTCCGTTGCCATAAGCCATCTTTTTTAAATTTACTCTATATTTTTTTTTATTATGCTTCATTATAAAAGATGAGTTTAATCGTAGCAACTAATAGTGTCAATGAGAACAAAGGTCGTCTTGATGACGCAACCTCTTCCAACTTTACAAACTTTTATCGCTCTCCTATTGTAATTCCTCCAAACTCAGAGATTGCTGTTGAGAGTGTAAAAATGAATAGGACTGGGAACATTACAATTAAAGATAATGATTTTTTCTGCCATTATTTTGGAAGAGATCCCTCAACACTTCCTGAGGATGAAGAGAGTTCATATCTGAATAGTGTTTCAAGAACTATCGGTCTTAAAAGGGGTACATATAATCTTGATGAATATATTAAACATATGAATGATCGGACAAATAAACAATATGCTGACCCTCGTATCTTTAACAATGCTTCGGTCACTCTAAATACAGCGACTAATGGAACAGAAGAAGGCGTTAATATTAAATTCACTGCTAGGGCTTCCGCATCTGGAAATGACGTATCAGGGAGTCTTACTGCGACTCCTGTATTTAATTTAGAAAATCCTTGGGATGTTGAAAATGGATCAAGATTAAAACCAAGTAATAAATTCATATATACTCCTGGAACTGGTGTCTTTGCCAGAACAGGAACAGCAGCAGATATAAGTGCTGGATTATTTAATTCATCTTGCGTTGGTATTCTTATGGCTAATGGAACAGGGGCAACTAATAAAGGAAAACCTTTTGGATTAAATCAAGGAAGATTTGATGTCGGACACAATAATGCTTCAACAAGAGCCTTCGCTGTTGGTTTATCACGACCACAAATTCAAATGACTCTTACCGACCCAGCAGATAAAGTCTTTGATTTAGATTACAATACAGCACCAAGAGTTAGAAAAGGTCTTAAAATTGTAGATGAAGGTGGAAATCTAGATCTTCTTGGTCCCAGTGAAATTTATGATTATGCTGTGATGGGTATAAGTGATAGTAATGGATCTGATTTCGCAGTCGTAGTTCAGAGGGCTTATGATGAATTTCATCAAGTATCACGACACGAAGAAGTCGCTTACTGGGATACAACTGGTGGGATAGGTCCTGGAACTTCTGGAGACAGATGGACGGCATCAGAGTTTTTTGCTTCTTTTGATGGGATCCGTTTCCAAGGAGCTGGTGATGAAATAAAACTATATTTTAAAGATAAAGCAAAATCAACTTATACACAAGTATTAGGTTCTAATCTTGATTCTACTCCTGGGAGATGTTTCACTCCAATCGGTGATACATCATATGCTCTTTATCCAATGTTAAATCTTGGGAATGGATCAGTCACAATAACTAAATATGAAAGTAATTATACTCACGCCGTTTCAGCAGTCACAAACTATCAAGCACCTTATTATGATTCTACAAGAAAACTATATCATCCTGGGAGTGATATGTTCTCTAATGAATCCCCATCTATTCTTCCTGGTTTAGAAGAACGCTATGCTAGAGATGGCTTTAGAACATTAACAGGTGATGGTACGGCAACATCAGGTGGAGATGACTCTGTTAGAAAGATTGATTCATCGGCAACTAAATTCTTATGGAGTGAAGTTGAAACAAATTTAACTGATTATGGTTTTCAAGGACTGAACGCATCAAACGGAGTTGCTTACGAACATCAATTAACAATGAGTAAATTCACAGGTTTCTCTGAATATGATTCACTTGTATCAAGTCAAGAATTTCCAAATATGAGCACAAGATTAGGATTTCCTGATAGAGCATTACTATTACAAGATGAAGCCGTCACCGAAGGTTATGGATCAGTAGATGGGTTAGTTGTCACATTTACCTCAACCGCTGAATTAGATAAAACAGTCGGTTCTGCATTCATTCGTATTCCAGGATTAACTCACACTTCATTTAATGGAGCACAGTCTGGAATTTCCAAGATTGTTTATCACGTTCCTCAGTTTTCTAATGATGGAAGACAATATGGTCCTCTATACTTTGCTCCAGGTGAAAAAACTTACATAGACCTTAATAATCCAGGTCCTATCCTATTAAACTCTCTACAAGTTCAGCTCGTAGATGAACAAGAAAAAATAACAAAAGCATTAAATGGAACAACCCAAGTAGTCTTCCATATACGACAGAAACCAAAAATGTAAGTTTAACTATTTAACTTATCAAACATTCATATGCCTCTCTAACCTTTACAAAATCTTCTTTTTTTCCACCACGATCAGGATGAGTTTCTAAAGCCTTCTTTCTGAATGCTTTTCTAATTTCATCTTCATCAGCATCTTTATCTACACCCAATATTTCATAGGAGTTTGATTTTTTTAGGGGCTTGACAGGATCACGCATATCATCATCATCATACACTGAAGGGCCCTCAGGTTCCTCAAAAGGATTTCCAAAAATATTAGAATCATCAAACCAAGTTTCTTCTTTGTTAAAATATTGCCAATACTTTTCCCCTTGATAATGCTTTGGGAGTTCCCCAGGCGGAAGATGCTCTTGATTGCCTAAATCAAAGAAAGTATGAAAAAAGGATGACATTTACTAACGAAGAACCCTGCCAAATAAAATATAACATTTAAATTTTATTTTAAATATCAAATTTAAATTTATATGCTATAAAAAATAATATGACAACTAATAAACAGAAGTTTAATAAAAAATATGGATTTAAATTGGATGAAGGACACTCTAAGGCAGAAATTTCTAAACTTACAGGAATACCTAAGTCAATTCTTGATCAAGTATATGATCGTGGAGTCGGTGCAAGAAAATCTAATCCAGAATCGGTTAGATCTGCTTCTTCGGGAAAAAAGATTGGTGGTAAAAGTCTCAGGGGAAAAATGAGTGCTGAGCAATGGGCTATGGGTCGCGTGTATGCGTTCGTAATGAAAAGTCCTGGAACTTGGGGCAAAGCAGATAAAGATTTAGCAGAAAAGGTAAAACAAAAAAAAATAAAAGGATATAGTAGATGAAAGAATTAAAACAAATTAAAATCTTTGTTATTAATCTTGATAAAAGAAAAGACAGACTTGAACAAGTCTCTGAAATGTTAAAAGGCTATAATTGGCAAAGAATAGAAGCAATAGAAACAGCAAAAGGTTATTATGGTTGTGTTCTTTCACATATTAAAGCATTAAAAGTTGCAAAGGAAAGAGATCTTCCAGAAGTTATTATTATGGAAGATGATTTTCATTTTGTGGGTGATGGTAAATTCTATTATCCTCCAGAATGTGATGTTTGTTTGTATAGTTGTAAATTAAATCAAAAACAAGAATACAACGATAATTTTTATAGAGTTCTAGATGGTCGTCATACAGATTTTTATTTAGTGAAAAAACATTATTACGATAAATTAATTTCAACATTTACAGAATCATTAATGAATTTATTAATTGATTATGATCATAAAAATTATTTAGATGTTTATTGGTTAGAAAATCAAAAGAAAGATCTCTTTTTATGTCCTCATATTAGACTCGGTTATCAGAGAGAAGGTTATTCTGATATAGTAAATGAAGAAAAGAATAGAGAAACAAGTTTAGACCAATCGGTCTATTGAGGGCTCAGGTTCAGGTTGTGATTCATAAAATAAATCTTTAGAAGTTTTAGGCACTAACCTTACCGAAGTATCCCTGGGAGTTCTTTGTTCTAACGAAGAACCCTGCTCTAAAATTTCATCTTCTTTCTCCAAAATTTTATCTTCTTTTTTCTTACTCGTTCCTTTGTCCTTTAATTTTTTACTTTGATCTTTTAATGTTTTCATTTCTTCTTCATTAGGAGGTCTTCTTTCACATTGGAAAATATAACATAAATTCACTTTACAATGACACTTGCTCTGCCACACAACGAGCAATAATGAACCAACAGAACCTAAAAACAAGACAACAGCCCCTGCTAACTGATCAATACTCATAGGATCAACCTCAATCATTGGCATTTTTAAAATAATCAACATAAAAATTTAATCTTTTTAAGATTAAAATGAGCAATAAGGAAGTTTGTATCTTTGGAAATGGAGCATCTCTAAGAGGATTTGATTTTAAGAGTATAAACAGAAATAAATATGATATTATTGGCTGTTGTTTAGCATTCCGTTATTGGAAAAAGATTGATTGGTTCCCAGATATTTATGTGAATGTTGATAGAGTTGTCTGTAAAAATCCAGAGGTCATAGAATTTATCAAAGAAAAGAAATGTCAGTTTTATTTATTGTCAAACGCAATCAAGGAGGTCTGGAAGGATTATCCAAAGGATGGAACAATCTTTTTTATAGAAGAACTTCTAATGTATCCTTTGAGTTCATTTAAATATGTTAGGAATTGGTGTAGTGGATCAGCCGCAGTTGTATCAGCATTAGACCGATACAGAAAACTTCATTTATTTGGATTTGATTGTGATTATGTAGAATTTATCCCAGAATGTATTCAGGAAGAGGATGGAACATTAACAATAGAAACAACTCCTGAAAACAATCCAAACTATTTCTTTGATGATTATCAACGTGAAGGAGATAAATACAATAAACCAAATGGAAAAACTATTCATATGAAATCGTGGGAAGAACTCTCCTACATAATTGATTTCATAAATAAAATGTGGCCTGATGAAGATACAAAAGTCCAAATAACCAATTACAACTCAAAGACCTCTATCAGTCGTTGGATCCCTACTAAAATGATGGGTGAATTTTCATAATTACAATAGTAAAAATTTGATTGTTTTTAACAAGAATTAATTTCAACAAAAGCAACATCAATAGATGAGTTTGAAACTTGCGAAAAAAAGAATCAAGAAGTTGGAAGAAGAGAATGAGGCTCTTAAGCAGATGTTGGAGGAGATCTCAAAGTTAAACTTGATAGGGCAGACAATCAAAATTTTGGAGGAACCAAAGAAACCAAAGAAACAAAGGAAAAAAGACCCAAGAATCACAGTCACAAGAGAAGAAGATCGCACAGAATACTACCGCCAATATGGTTATATATCTCGTAATCCTGATTGTGAGGTAATTCCTCCAAGGCAATATAAGACGCATCAAAGCGACAGAAACATAAGAAATTTAAATTTAGATCCAAGAATCACAGTCACAAGAAAAGAAGATTCCACAGAATACAACAGACAATATTGTTATCTTGTCCGAAATCCTGATTGCAAGGAAATCCCTCCAAGAGAGCGTTGCATCAGAGGAAAAGATTACCCAGATCCAAGAGTCACAGTTCAGCGAAGAGAAAACAGGGCTGAATACGCCAGACAACTCGCATATATCAAAAGAAACCCTGATTGTAAAGAAGTTCCACCGAAACAATTAACTTTCCTATGTTAGCCTTAAAAAAATTTGATTTTGTATAATAAGAATTAACATATCAAAAAAACACAGAAAGAACCCTAACGAAGAACCCTGGAAAAATGACTATGACTCCCGACCAGTGCTTTGACGAGATGGCTGTTGCTCTTGGTCTTCCAAAGGACACAGGATACATTGATATTCTTGCGGTTGTGAAGAAAGTCCAAGAGGAGAACAAGAAACTCAAAGATACTATTCTTTGTTTGCGCGATGATGTGCCTCCTGATTGCTGTATAGGATGTGGTGAAAAGTTTGATTTACAATACACTATGAATCACGCAGATAAAGAACTAAGGGAAAAGTATGACAAGTATTTCGGATCCGAAGAAGATGACGGAGATCTGTGTCAAATTTGTTTAGATTCCAATTATTAACTCAAATTAAATCTCCTTTTATACGAAGCAATATTCTCTTTCCTACTTGTAGAATCTCCCCACAGAATATAATATGATAAATAACCTGCTCTGGTGTAATCACCAGTTTTAAGATCTTTTTTATGTCTGTCCCTATATCTTTTGCGTTGTTCTTTATCTTTTGTAAGAGTATAATCATCCATTCCCGAGGCTCCAAAATGGGTCGTTTTAGTGCGACCATTATCTTTTGTAAAAATAGCCATTAACTTCTTTCCAGGTTTATCGCTTTTTTTAACTACCATTTTAACCATCCAATAAGTGAATTATAATATGATAATTTAAATTTTTAAAATTCACTCAAAATAAAAATCTAAAACATATTATAAATATGAATTCTCATTTGGAAATTGTCCCGAGCAATATTACAGCAGATGGAAAGTTGTCTTACAAGAATGGTCAGCCAACTATCCAACTCCTTATCGGAGCACAGGATCGTTTTATTGTTCCTGGTTCTGTCAGACTTGTAGGTGAATTAACAGTAAAAAAGAATGATACAGTGATTCCAGTAGCATCGGATGGTGTCCGTATGAATGAACGCCTTGGTGTTTTTTCTATTATTGATACTCTATCTATTTTCAGCCAGCGTTCCAGCCAAACAATTGAGAGCATTAACCATCACAATCGTATGATGAGCTCTTACCTAAGTGTCACTCAGTCGCAGGGTGATTTTGCTTGCCACGCATACGAGACGGCACTCCGTTTCCCGAACTACAAGGCACAGCAGTTAGGTGTCATTACTAACACTCAGGCAGCCTCAGCATCGGGAGGTGATTCTCCTAACTCTTTCTGTATTCCGTTAGTTAGTGGTTTATTCCTTGGTCAGGAACCCATTCCCCTTTCCAACTCGTGGGGTGTTGGTGGTCTCAATATTGAGATCCAACTTGCTCCTGACCAGCAAGTTCTATTCTCTGCAGACAATACGGACACTGCTCTCCTAGATGCTTTCTATGAATTATCAAATGTCCGATTAATTTGTGAAGTCCAAACTCCTGGTGAGGATTTCCAGCCAGAGATGACAAACACTTTTGTCTATAATTCTATTAGTTCTTACTACAACACTATCAACTCAGCCAATGCTGTTCTCAACTTTAACCTTGGTCTCAGATCTGTCTTAGGAGCATTTATGAATATTGTTCCTGCTTCGCACATTAATAACTTTAGGCGTGATGGTCTTGCTACATTAGAATTTACAAACAGCGATGGTTCTAATGCCGAGATTGAGCAGTTAGTCTTTACTCGTGCTGGTTCGCGTGAGCCATTAGAATACAACATTGATACTCTCCAAAAGAACCCAGATCACGTTGGAAATGAAACAGCAGATGCTCAGATTGTTCGCAACTATATGAACGCTGTTATGTCTTTTGCCAAGATTCAGCGTTCCAGTGTCTTACCGAGTGTTTATCGCAACATTGATTATTCTACTGATACAACTTACAGCGGTGCCAAGACTATTATTGATGGAGGCGCTGCTTGGGGAATTGGCGTGGCCTACGATTCTATTAGCGATCAAGGCTTAGATTTCAGCAACTCGCCGTTCGGTGTCCAACTTCAGTTAAAGTTGACGACAGACAACCCACAGAGTATTTTCCTGTTCGTTCATTCGCGCCAAACCGTCGTATCAAGTGGTGGCTCCATTCAGGTAATGAAATAAATAAAAAATTTATAGAAAGGTCGCTGTAATTTCTGATTTTTACTCCACATTAATTAGATTTGTTCATAGACCAAATCAATATTTTAAAATTAACTTTTATTTTTTTTGTAATTCATATCATATTAATGGAAACTCCGTCGCAACCGCAACCAAGCCAAATTCCCGATTTAGTGCGTATAGGAAGTGTATCTACTGATACAGCAATTAATGTACAGACTGATATCCTTGATCCAGTAATCTTTTCTGAGCGTGAAGCACGATTTGTTCTTGATAACAAGGGAATTCTACACAGCAATTCCCGTATTACTTTTTCCACTGATGGATTAGCATTTACTGGAACGGATGGTCGTGTTTTCTACCCTCCGAACATTGGTGTTCATTCACTTATCCAGCGAGCAGCCCTGCGTGTTGGAACAAAGACAGTATGTGAGATTGAGGACTACAATCACTTCGCAGCCTATGAAGCAACTTTCCTACCTCCTGATGCAATTAAGGAGCGTGAGCAGGTTATGAGTGGTCGTTTTATGTCTGTTGCCCCAGTTCTTAATGGACTTGGCTTCCCTCTATCTAATGCTTCAAACTCTGCTTCTCGCAGTGAATCTCTAACCGAGGCAAAGTCTATCCAGATTGACAATGGAAAGACTCTAACTGGTGCTTCTGTAGCATTAACTCCGTGGAAACCAATTAAGAGCACTGATGTTCCTGATAACAGCCGAACCATCTATGATTTCCAGGATGAAAAGAACAAGCCAACTTATTCGGTTTTACTCGCAGATCTTTTCCCGTTCCTCAAAACCAATCAACTTCCTCTTTTTATGATGTCGGAGCAGGTAAGCATTCATCTTACTTTCACTCCACGCCAGAGCGATGCTACTTCGGAGCGTGTTTCTCTAACCTCTGGAAAGAGTTTAACAAAGGATGTAGTCCTTGTCCGTAATGATTGCCAGATGATTGCTGATTATATTTACTATCCACAGGAATTAATGGAGCAGTATCGCCAAGCCAACTCCACAATGAGTTTTAACTATGTTGATTATCAGTTTGTAAAGAGGACTGTTTCTGCAAGTGAATTCAGTAGCCAGTTAATCCAGAATCTTGGTGGTGCTGGTCGTATTGTTAATAAGGTCTTTGTTGCTGCTCAGGTCACCTCAAATAAGCAGTCAGCTCTTCTAAATAACTATGTTGCTGAGGGACCAACTGTTAGCACGACCTCAACTGGAACTGTCACGACCAATCTAAAATACAATGATAATTTCCTTTATCCCATTGATGTAAGTAATGATGCACGTCATTATCACAATGTATTTATGAGCGAGGGTCGTATGCCATATGTATCTCGTGATTTATATCGTGGTGAGGGTCAGTTAGCAACTGATTCCACTGATACAAAGGGTTCGTGTGCTTTTGAGGATTACGCAGCCAAGGTTGGTCTTCGCCAGAAGTTCTTCTATACTGCTTACCGACTTAATAAGGGAGAGCGTGTAAATTCCCGTGGCGTTGAGCTCTTTGACAAGCGAACTACGATGGGTGGTTCGGCAACTCTCCGTGCTTGGCTCCAAGTTGTTCGCATAGCAACTCTCCGTGATGGAATGTTTGAGATGGCTTATGCTTAAATCTTTTAATTTGTATCTTATTTTTTTTTCTTCTACTCATTAATAAAATGAGCAATGGTTATACAAAAACAACCTTAATTGAGTGTGCCAGATCACAAAGTGATGAGGCACTATCTTTTAATAATGAAAATCCTTCTCAATGGACTAATAGGGTTGGAACTGGATTACACTTAAGAGTTGGTGATCAGATTTCAGTTCATTCATCTTTTGTTTCAGAAATAGGAGCTGAGTCTGGTCAGATCCAAATAAAAGGACAAGAATTAAATGCTTCAGTAAATACTGAGGTCACGGAGTTTCAGAATTTATTAAGAGATGAAGATTTACCACAAAAATTCACATTAGTAAATTGTTCTAATAAAACTCAAAATATTAAATTAAGAGATGATACATTAAATTTAATTGTTTCTCCTTATAAGTGTGCTAATGGAGATTGTTATTGTTTCTTACCAAGGCGATATAATGCTTCTGGATTAACTGGAACACCAACATCATTTTGGAGAAACTATGCTCGTCGTGATGGTGGAGCTGTCACAGCGCAATATGATGCGGGACAAACACATCTCCCACCAAGACCATTAAATAGATGTTCGGCTGATCTATCAGCAAAATACTGGCCTTATAGAACTGGGGCTGCTCACGGAAATCATAGAATAGATGGTAAAAATGATGGATCAAGATTCACATTATTTACAAGAACACAAACATTTTATGGAACACCCATCACACCAGAAATAACAATAACTGGTAAAGCACAAGCGGGATCTCCTGATATAACATTAACTCACGGAGATACAGCAGAAGGAGTTTTATTAGGAGCTCTTATAACATCATCTACACCTAATACTCCTTTTTCACTAAATAATGCTTCTGTGATAGGTGTATCACCTGATTTATTATCTATTAAAATGAGTGAGAATGCATCAGTGAATACAACTTCACATAATGTATTTACATTTAAATTTCCTTCAGCATTAGAAACTACATTTTTACCTCCGAGTCAAGCCGATGGATATAGTGCCTCGTTCGCTGAAGGATTAAGAGATCCAGCAACATTTGGGGAGTATATACAAGTAAGAAATTTAATATCAATCAAAGCGAATCCTGGTTATAATTCACCAACAGATTTAGCCGATCAATTAACTCAAGAATTAAATGAAAGAACGAATTTGGAATATTTAGAATATGATACAACATCTAACGCGGGAATATTTACAAGAAAAGAAACATTTAGTTTTAAAACAGAATCACCGATGTATAGAATGTATAATTGTGCTACGGCGACAAATTTTAACAAGGAAACATTTGATGAGTGGTTTAAAACAGATGGAACTGGTGATGTGAATAATTCTTATCATTGGTTATCAAATTATCAACATATATTACTGAAACGACCAGAATTATATACAGAAGGTAAAAAGTTAAATGCTTCTACTGGATTTATTTTAGATGATACTGGAAAAGATGCTCATCAAATAAATGAAGAAGTATTCTGTACTGGTCTTGTTTTTAATGATACTAATATTAATTTACTAAAGAATTTTTTCGCAGTTCAGGCCAATTATCCAGAGCTTTTTGATGATTATAAACAAAGCGGGATATCTGTTTCAGCATCATTTACAAGATTTATACATATGAATTTATTTGATGAAGAGAATGATCCACTTTCATTACTAAATCCAAGTGATTTTGGAGCAAATATTAGAGACAATAGAACAGGACCTGATTCATTAGGTTATGATTTATATAATTCAGCTGTTTCGGCCAGTCAAACATCATTTCCATTATTTTGTGATTTTAATCCTAACACAATAAATTTAACAGCGGAGGATGTTGATTACACAACTTTTAGAGGAATAAATTCCAACGGACAAATGAAATCCAATTACGATCAATTGGTCGCTGGTTTCGCCAGAAAAGTTTTAAGAAATAATTCTCAAATTGGATCAACAGATCATTTTGAGATAGGTCTCCAATTTACTAAAACAGGCAACAAGATCCCCGACCAGTTTTTCCATTTAAATGCGTCAGCTGGACGATATGAATTAGGAACAGGAGGTGGAAGAAGATTTGGATTTGATTATCATTTTACATCGTATGGTTGTTTGGCGATGATGTTGTTAAATGGGAATGCTGATTATAAGGGACAAAATTATAATGGAGGAGGAACTAATCCTTATGTGAGACAATATACATTTGGTCAGGCAACTTCCGACAAAATATACGATCTTGATAAATATCAATTTGGTTATTATTTGGGATCTGATGAACCAATAGTAAATTATGATGTAGATCAGCAAAGATTTCAGATTAATAATTTACATCAGTCAGAAACTGTCGGTAATTTAGATTCAGCGGGATATAATCAAAGCAAAAGTGTTCCACTAAATCCAGATGCTGCAGTTTCTTGTTATAAGATCAATAAGAGACCTCTTCTGACTAATTATTGTCCTGAACTTATTCCCTATATAGATTCATTTAGTGGTAATTTTACGAGTGGATCACTGAATACTTTTGTTTCTCAAAATTCTGGAATAGAACCTTATAGAGTCTTTGATGCTGATGGTGGAGTTTTTATAGAAGATTGGTTGG
>Ga0208149_1000609_pt1 | contig 13648 bp, 18 predicted proteins | sample DEB08_DNA_15_FD_184533 | JGI IMG/M metagenome (GOLD analysis project Ga0208149, IMG submission 184533) | Aqueous microbial communities from the Delaware River and Bay under freshwater to marine salinity gradient to study organic matter... | ecosystem: Environmental > Aquatic > Marine > Coastal ... | reverse complement strand
TTGTGAGGAGCATGAGGAAACGTCCGAACACGAAAAAGAACTGTCCTACCATTCAGTTTACGGGGTATTTCCTGAAAAGTTGATTTTAAAGGCTGCTCCAAACGAAACAAAAGAGGAATTTGAATACAGAAAAGAAAATTACAAACAAATAACTAAACCGAGTTGGGATAAAGCCGAAAGTTTTATTTATAGGATTTGGAACAAACAGAACTATGATATTGAATGGTCTAATGAAGACTTTGAGCAATACTTTACAGTCGATTTTCCTAAGTACGAAAACTATCTATCTTTCTTTAGAGACGTTGTAACCAAAAGGAAGTTGAGTGACCCTAATGCGGTCCTGGTGGTAAAGCCTTATTATGTGCCTTATACCGAAGTTGAGGAAGAAGGCGAGGTTATGTTAGTGCCTGACCAGTCCGAAATGATAAGCCCGTATGTTGTAATTTATTCCTCTAAGGACGTTTTCATGTATGAGGAGGGTGAGTTTACATTAGTTAAGAGGAAAGAGAAAACAGTCGTTAGAAAGGACGGCAAGAACGTTAAGGAAGGTTATTGGTTTGAGTTGTACGATAAGAATACAATTTATTGGATTAAGCAAGTAGGCAAAAAAGAAGACTACACTTTTGAAATAGAAGTTTATTACGAACATGGGTACGAAAGTTTACCAGCTTGGAGGTTAGGGGGTATTCCATGTTATGACGAGGAATTGTATTATTATCATTCATATTTTAGTGGTGCATTACCTAATTTAGATTTAGCAGCGTTTATGAGTTCAACAATGACGGGTTCAATAGCTAAAACAGCTTATCCTACTCGGTGGTATTATGAAGACGTTTGTGGTACTTGTGACGGTTCGGGAATGGTAATGGATTACGATAATGATGTTTCTAAATCTTGTGCAAGTTGTAAGGGTTCAGGTAAGTCGTTTACTTTTAGTTGGGGTAAGGATTACGTTATTAAGTTACCCGAAAATCAAGCTGATGCAAGTAGATTTGATGTAGGCAATTTACCTGCACCTCCATTTGGAACTCATAATCCTGGAACTGAAACCATTGAGTTTTTAGATGCTAAGATTAACAGTTTAATAGAAACTGCTTTTGCTAATTTGAATATTGATATTAGTAACGCACCTAACGGTCAAACTGCAACGGAATCTAAGATAGATAGGGAGGAGGCTTTTAGCTTCTTGATGCAGATTAGCTATGAGTTATTCGAGTTGTTAGGTAAGAGTTTAGAAGCTATGGTTTGGATGCGTTGGATGGATGGAGAAAGTGAAATTAAAGTAACAGCACCAAACGAATTTACAATAAGGTCAAGTGAGGCTTTAACCAATGAATTTTCAACTGCTATTAATGCGGGTTTACCTTCACCATATCTTAACAAACTACTTCAGGAAAGTGTTAGACAAAGGTTTAACGGTGATGCACGGATGGAAAGGATAATTAACATAGTAGTTAATTTAGATCCGTTAGTAACTAAAAAAGACACCGAGATAGGCGCAATGCTAAGTATTGGGGCGGTTCAAAAGTGGCAAGTAGTACTACACGCTAATATTTATCAGTATATTGATGAATTAAGCGCACAGAGCGAAGATTTCATTTATGGCGACATCTACACCGACATACTACCTAAATTGCGTGAAAGAGCAGAACAAGACGTAACAACGGGTACTAATCCAGACGACTTATTAGGCGGTTTAATTAGTTAAAGTTTAACTTTTTCTTTTATCTTCTGATTGTTTAAGTTAGTTTTGTTATAACGGCATTCAGCTATACGCAGTTTGTCCAGTTTATTAACTAAAAAACAAGACAAAAACATGAACGAAAGTAAAGACACCAAAGAGATTGAAAGGACTCACCTACTGGACAAATTGAGTATAGGTGATGTTAGTGGGCAAAGCGAACAGTTGCACTTTTGTAAATATGTTAAAAGGTTTGGAGAGAGTTGCACCTTGAATAACAATTGCAAGTACCCTAATTGTGCAGATAAACCATAGTTTTAATATTTTTTATACGGTGTTATATTTTGTGTTTGTTATACTTAAAAACATATAAAATGATGGAAAAAGCCATCATTATACTCAAATACATATACTAATGATGGTTAAAACAAACATTGAATATAACTACTTACTAAACGCATTGTTCAATTTTAACCAATAATCATTGCAATGTATTAATTTAGTATCTTTGCCAAATGGCTTTACAAAGCATTATTGACAAGTCTTTACAGCGTTTGGAATCTATTCCAGATGATTTTATAGGAATGGTTAATAAACAAAACGAACAACTTTGGAAAGAGTTGTTAAAGCTGTTAGAGGGGTTAGATGTTGAGGATGGGGTAATACTTGCAAACTCAAAGAACTTAGCACAAAGTCAGGTTATAGTCGATAAAATGAGGGAGGTAATGTTTGGAGGTGAGTACCTGGAGGGATTAAAGGATTTCATTGGTGCATTTGACGAACAAGCGGTATTAGTTAATGGAATATTTGCGGGGCAATTTGACGATTTTGTAAGCGATAACGCATTATACAAACAAGTAGTTAATCAGAGCAAACGGACTACATTAGCTTTATTTGATCAATCCGCAATTGATAAGGCTTGGAGTGAACCCATGAAGCGAATAATGCAAGACAACATCTTAGTCAAAGGTACTTACAACGAATTACTATCCACTTTGAAGGAGTTTACTTTAGGCAGTTCAAATAGAGATGCAGCGTTAACGAGGTATGCTCAATTATACGCAAGGGATAGCTTTAACATCTTTAACGCTAATTACACGCATTTAATCGGGGAGGACATAGGAGTTGAATATTACGAGTATGCAGGGGGTGCGGTTAAGGATAGTAGAGATTTCTGTTTACAAAGAATAGGAAGGTACTTTAGTAAGAAAGAGGTCGAAAGTTGGGCGAGTTTAAGTTGGCAAGGTAAACGACCTGAAACGGACAGTAAAACGATATTTTCTTACCGAGGCGGCTACAATTGTCTCCATTCATTGCTACCCGTAAGCAAGGCTAAAGCAGAATCTTCCTCATTTTTCAACGAAATAAGACCAAAAGAAAAAGATAAATAAAAATTGATTAAATTTGCATTATGAGTGATACATACAAATACGTTTACAATAACATGGCAAGTGTTGCAAGTGCTGTAACACCTAACGACAGTACGGATTTAACAACGGTTGCACAGGGTCTTTACATTGGCGGTGCTGGTAACTTGAAGGTAGACATGGCTGATAGTGGTACTGTTACTTTTTCTGGGCTACCTGCTGGGATATTTTTACCTATCATTGTTAAAAGGGTTTACAGCACAGGAACAACGGCTACTAACATAATTGCATTAGTCTAAATGGGGTTAATACTTTCATTAGATAACTCAATACATTCTTTTAACACAGGTAAGTTTGTATTAGACCAATACACAGGCGCAGCAGCAGCATATTCTCTGCGTAGGTTGTCCGTTAATTCAACTAATGTAGTTAGGGTTCGCAGGTCAGTAGATAACGCAGAAGATGATTTCACAGCGGATGAAGTTGCGGATGGTACAATGCTTAACTGGGTAAATGCAGATATGCCTTTACCATTAGATACAGCAACTGCGGCGGCGGCATATAGTTTGAGAAATTTAAAAACAAGTTATACTGGTTCAGTTATAAGGGTTCGCAGGTCAAGCGATAATGCAGAAGCGGACTTTACAGCGGATGAAATAACAGACGGCACGTTATTAGCATGGGTAGGTAATACGGCAAGTGATAACGGCTACGTTACTACATGGTACGACCAAGCGGGTAGCAACAGCGCTACACAAGGTACCGCAGCAAATCAGCCTAAGATAGTTGATGCTGGGGTGTTGGTTGAGGAGAATGGTAGACCTGCGTTGGAGTTTACAACAAGTACCGAAATGCTAACTTCAGCATCGGGTACATATTCACAACCAAATACTTATTTCATCATTGCTAAAAATAATAATGTTAATTCAGATTTTATTGATGGCAGTATTTTAGTTGACAGAAATTTAAATGATATTAATAGTGGTTTTCACAGAATGTTTGCAGCCTTATCTTTTCAAAGCACTTTCCCAAATACTGCAAACCAATTTCTACGATATTCTTTATTTGATGGAGCAAGTTCAGAAATAGCAATAGATGCTGCTTCTGTTGAAACTGGAGATGTTGGTTTTCAAGGTTTAGAAAAATCTTTTAGGATTGGAGACAATACTTCTGCATTTTTAATGCAAGAGTTAATAATTTATAACTCCGACCAATCCTCCAACAGAACAAACATAGAAACAAACATTAACGACTACTATAGTATATATGCGCAAGATAGAGATGGATTTGTAACAACTTGGTACGACCAAAGCGGAAATAACGATGCAACACAAGCTACCGCAGCTAACCAACCTAAGATAGTAGATGCAGGGGTATTGGTAGAGGAGAATGGTAGACCTGCAATAGATTTCGGCACAATATCGGAAAATAAATGTTTAACAGTAAATACTTCACCCATAACGAACAACTTCGTTACAATCGTACATAACATAATATATAAAAGTAATAAAAACCAAGTCTTGTTAGCATTATCCAATTCTAATTATATAATTATAACTGCAACGGATGCAGGAAAGTTAAAGTATGTAAATAGTAATGACGATATGATTTCCACAACGAATGTTGGCTCATTTCAGTTATCAACTATTGATATAAATGACGGAAAGTTGTATACTAATAATTTAGAGGAGGACAACGTAACAACTGCATCAGGAGCAACAACACGATATGCAATTGGTAATTATACAGCTTCATCAGGAAATGAATTAGAAGGTTATGTTAGTGAGATTGTTACTTGGCAAACCGCACAAACATCCAACAGAGTCGGCATAGAAACAAACATCAATAACCACTATAACATATATCCATGACAAACGGTTACTACATAGGCACAAAAGAAGAAGCGGAAAACTATGATAATATAGTAACGCAAGGCGAAGGCTACAACGGTACTACTACAAGGTGGGCGGAACCAAGACAGCATCCAACGCAATTAGATTTATATTCAATCATAAGGCACACAAGCTATGACGATACTATGCAATGGGTTGAGGTTTTAGATGAAAGCTGGAGTCAAGATACATTATAACTAAAAAATTAGTTAACTTTACAAAATGGCTAAATATTTCAAATTCATAGGAGACGAGAAAATAGTAATGTCTTTTGCAATCAGAGAAGACATTTTAACGGCTAAAGGTTGGACTAAATTAGTTGAACCTGAACCAACTCCAAAGGCTTTACCAACGGTTGAAACCGAACCAACAGAGGAAGCCCCAAAGCCGAAAAGAAAATACACAAAAAGAACAAAAACAAATAGTTAATTATGGCACTTAATGAAGAAATTGTAGGCAAGGTATTAACCTTCCTGAATGTTGAATCTATTGAAAGCGAAGAAGATTTTGACAAGTTCAAAGAATCTTTTAACTCCAGGTTTGTAAGTCGAGAAACGGCACACGCTGATGAATCTATTAAAAGCAAAGTAGTAGGAAAAAGAATGGGTGAAATCAACTCGAAGTTAGTTGAGTTTGGTAAGGCTTTAGGTGAAGATGTCTCCTTTGAGAAGTTAAGAGAAAAGAAAGTTGAGGAAGTGTTAAGTGATTACGCTACTTTGGTGACTACTAAATTAGAGGATTTAAAAGGTAAGGCTAAAGAAGGCAACGACAAGAAGCTAAACGATCTTTCTAAGGAGTTGGAGGAGAAGCAAAAATCTTTAATCTCTTACAAAGAGGCATTAGAGCAAACGCAATCAGCACTTCAAGAAAAAGAAAGCCAGTTCCAAAACGAATTAAAATCCTTTAAGGTACAAACCAAGTTGAAAGACTTGAAAGCTGGTATTAGTTGGGTTGACGGAATTACCGATGTACAGCGCACAGGATTTGATGCTTTGATTAATTCAAATTATAAATTTGACATTGATGAAAAAGACAACCCAATTGTAACGGATAAGGACGGGAATTTAATTCCATTGAAAGATAAGGCAGGTGTATTTGCTGATCCCGTCACAATCTTTACCCAAGTTGCAGAGGCTAACGGGTTGCTGAAAAAGAACAATTTGGACGGTAGCAAAAAAACAATTAACTTTACAAGGTCTGAACAAACTCAAGACAAGCCAAAAAAAGTAAGTTCAGCTTATGAACAAAGGCTTAAAGAGTTAAACAGATAAGCACTCATGAGGCAACCATGCCTTAAAATGGTAAATTGAGGTCATTCTTTCCTTACCGAAAAAAGGTTAGACTAACATTTAATTTATCATTAAAATGAGTTCATTAACAACTTTTGTGAATTGTCCCAATCTGCAAGACAGGTTAGGTGATGTATTTAGCGTTAGTGGAGGTGCAGAACCTTTACCACTAATCGGGTTTTTGTTTAGCCCAGAAAACAATGCTATTAATTTAGAGCAAAGAATGGTAGGTGATGCTTCACTACGTACTGTTCAGTTGACTTATTCAAGACGAGTTCTTGAAAGTGAAGTTGACAATTATATTAATTATGACACTTGTACTGCTTCTGACAAGCGTGGTGAGACTTCAACAACTTACACCTTTGACGAGACTAAAGGTTTAGAAATTGCTAAAAAGTTTGATTTCTCTGACCTTTGGAGACGTTGTGAAGGTAACGAGACTTATTTTGCACGTTTGGTATCTGACCTTATGGACGGTGCAGAGCGCAAGATGGAAACTCAAGCAGCCGAGTATTTAGTTGCTGGTGTTGGTGGTTTTGCTACAATTGATACTGACGGTGTTGCAGGTGGTGTTAAAACTGTTGCAACCAAATTGAGTGACGGTACTATCGACTATGACGCACACCAAATGATTATGCAGTCTGCAAGGTTTAACCAATTTGCTTCTGCTCCAATCATCGCTGGTGACTATGACATAGTTAACTATTACGATGCAATCGGTGTAGGTTGTTGCGCTCAGACTGGATTAGATTTCAGTTCAGTAGCACAAGGCACTCCTACAATCCTACCTTCTTACAGAGTTGGAACAGCATTTAGTAATGATGTTTCTAAGTTCTTAGTAATGGAAGCAGGTGCAGCTTTGCCAGTTTGGTTCAATCAGTATAGTGGCGGTCTTGGTGCTGCGCTTTCTGATGATGCTCATCAGTATACTACAATCGTTTCAAGACGTGGTATTCCTTTCGACCTTTCAGTAATTAGAGACTGTAACACGGTTAACGTGAAACTTTCTTTAGCTTGGGATTTATTCTTTAAGCCTACTGATATGTACGAAAATAGCGACATCTTAGACGGTGTAACTGGTATTCTAACATTTGACGTAAGTAATCCTTGATAATTCTTCATTAGGATTTGTTTAGTTGGCAAGGGGGGTGAATTGCCTCCCTTGTTTTTTGTATATTTGTAAAAAGAAAAAGACATGGCTGTTAGTTGCTTTTCAAATTTAGTAGGTGTTAGGGGAAGTTGCTCAGACACTACACCAAATTCCGTTTATTACATTAACGATTTAAGCGGTGTTGGAATTTTGGAAGCGGACAAAACCATGAGTGAGGAGATAGCAAGTGCCTTCGATTTCTTAGAAGGGAAAATTGACTTAGCTGGAGACATTATATTAAATAACATTAGGACGCATTTTAACCCTCGTTTCAAAACATCGAGCGTTCTTGAAAATAAGACAGTCGGGATTTTTCAAGAAAATCTCCAGGTTGCAAGTTCACAAGCTACCTATTTAGTAGGTAAAGAAATTGAATTACAAGAGGGTTATTATGAGTTACATATTAGTAAGGTGGGGCTTCAAGTCGCCACTACTGGAACGGTTAACGTATTGGTTTATGACCTTATCTCAAATAAGCTGCTTGATACCATTTCGGTAACAACGGTAAGCGGTCAGGTAAGTTATGCGGACATAAGCAAAACGTATAAGTCTAACGGTCAAGAGGTTCATTTATTTGTTGGTTACTTAGCTGAGTTTGATAGTTATAAAACAAACCTGGTAAGCGGTTGCACACAATGTAGAAACCCTTACGGATATTCTAACCCTTATGTAACGGTTAATAGTGGAAAGATATTAAACAGCGCAACAAAAGTAGAGGAAAATTTAGAAGCCAATAGTAACAATGACGGGTTAAGTTTTACCTTCTCTGTTAATTGTTCATTTGAGCCTTTTGTATGTTCTGTTAAACACTTATTGGCGGAGGCTTTATGGTACAAAGCGGGTGCTTTAGTAGCAGAGGAAATGGAGTTTAGCAAACGGTTTAATTCTATTATTAATCTTCATAGAAACGATGCAAATGAATTAAGAGAAAGGTACGAACAAAGGTACTTAGAAAGTATGAGTACGGTTTTACAAAACATGAAACTACCTGATAACAACTGTTTTAATTGCAATAGGTCGGTTAAATTAAAAGTTAATCTACCATGACCATAAAAGAGTATCAAAAGAAATTGGATAGAAGGTTGAGTGAAATTTCTCTTGCTAACAAAGAAATAAAAAAGTGTCTTAATGATGCTCACGCTGACTATGTTAGGCGTATTTTTGTAAACGGTAGAAACGGCAACCTCCAAAAGATAGGTCAATATTCAACTAAAACAATGTTGGCTGGTAGGAGTGCATTTGAAGGATTAAGAAGGGGTGCATTTAAGCCAACAAAAATAACAAGTACATCTGTTGTTTATTCAAGCAATATAAAAACAAGAAAGGTGTCAGCTAAAAGAGGGTCTTCTTCTTCAAGGGATTTATGGTTAGCATTGCCGAATAAAAAAACAGGAAAGAAAAACAAGGCATTGCCAATAATGGTTATCGAAGGTGGATATAAAAAATATAGGCAGATTGTAGGTCGTAAAAGCAATTTTGTTAATCTAAATTTAAGAGGTAGGCTTTTTACCGAATTGGCAAATAGGGGAAGGTTGCATTTTACAAAAAGCAAAGCGACAAGTATGGTCACGGGAGAGAATGCAAAAAAAGTTGAAGGGGCAATAGATAAATATGGGAAAACTGTTTTTGAGTTAGATGCTATAATAAAAAGGAATCTAACAAGTTGCCTTGCTAAATTATCTGTAAAAATAATTACTAAATGATACACCAAACGGTCAATTACTTAAATGGTCTTTTAGAGGTTTTAGGAATTGCTACTACTTACCATGCGGTAACTGAGCTGGAAACGGTGGAGGATCGGGAAGGCAACGAAAGAACCGTGCCTTTAGTTTATGTTTCGAGGGGTAATTTTGACGAGGTAGATTTTGAAAGTAAAGTTTTATATCATAGAATTACGGGTGCGATTTCAAGGGAGGAGGAAGAAAGTGATGTTGGTTGTGGGTTGAATATTACCCAAACTGCTCCAATGCGGTTAGTGTGTTTTTTCGACAAAGCTATTTACAAAACTGACGATGCTAATATCACTTCTAAGATAGGCAATAACATAGCTAATACTATCAGTTCAAATAACATTAAAAGTCTTGCTACGGCACTCCAAACGGACTATGTAGAGGTATCTGTTTTATCCATTGAAACGAATAGAAGAACAATCTTTGACGGTGAGTTTGACGGGATAGATTATACGTTACCGAGTGATTTAGGAGTGGTGAGTATTGATTACGAAATAAGGGTAAGCGGTGATGAAAGTTGCTTTATTTCTTACGGCTGCGATGATGAATCTTTAGACATTAGGCAACTGATAATAGATGAATATTGCATAACTCAAAGTACAACAATGATTAAAAACTACATAACAACGGCAAGTGCAACCCAGACCTTTGCCGATTTTATCGGATATGACCTTGACGATATGTATATCAATTTACAAGGCGCTGGGAATATGGGTAGCTTATCGGGATTGAGTGCTGCTCGTAAAATGGTTACGGCTTGGGATAGTGTAACGGGCATCATGACATTCAAGGCTGCGTTATCTGCTGGTTATCAAATAACAATAATTGGAACTAATTAATATGAAAAAACTACTCTTTATTTTCTTGACGTTTTTAGCGGTTAACGCTTCTGCTCAAATACCTTATGAGACTTCAGTCTTCTGGCAGTTCTTAGAGGGGTTTCAAGGGGGCGACAGTTCAACGCAAAATTACTTAGAATATAAAAACAATTTTTTGCTTTTAAAAACAGACCAAAGAGACGCTAAGATATTACAGGCAAGAAATGAACTAAACGACATAGGGATATCTACTTTATTTATTGATGCTAATGGCAATGGTGGATTCAGCATAGATAGTGCTGGAGGTCAAACGGTGATTAAGTTAAGAGGTGGTTTGTTTGCTCATTCATATTTCTTGAATAGTCATTTTTCAATAGGCAGGGGAGGACAAACGCAAGACTACGGAGGTAATGTTGATGGTGCTAAATTTACGGTAAGCGATGAGCGTGAACCAGGCTATGGGCTTTGGGATGCTAATAATTATCAAATGATGCTCCAGAGTTCTAAGGATAGTATAGGTGGTTATGTAGGCTTGGCTTTTACGAGTGAAAATGCAACGCAGGATAAAAACGTGGGTGCGTTTATTAATTATAGAAAGACAGGTAATAATGGCAAGGGTGAGTTACATTTCGGAACAAAGACTGCGACAGGCTCTTTAGCAGATGGCATTCATGCAATGAAGATTTATGATGGGAGCGTGACCATAGATAGCACGATATTGCTGCCTAATTTGTACACAGGCACTTCAGACACTACGCTTGTCATTTCAAATGATACGGTTTATAAGAGGGTTGCACCGATACTTGAAAGTGGAACATATACACCGACAATAACAGATAGCTTGAATGTTGATGCTACTGTTTTATATGGAGCGCATTACACAAGGATTAATAATATAGTAACAGTTTCAATTATGATTACTGTTGACTTTTCTGCAGGTGGATCTTTATCAATTATAGGTTTAACAATTCCAATTGCATCTGACTTTACAAACGAGAATGATGTTGTTGGTTCAGCTATTTCAGGCTTAGAGGAAAATGGTTCTAATAGAGCTGGAAGATGCGTTGCGGATATTGGTGATAATAAAGTATATTTAAGGATAACACATAGTGGCAGTAGTAATTACTATGTGGCTATTAACTTTACTTACGAAATAAAATAACTATGAAAGAACTCAACACAATATACGCATCTTGGATTAAGGTTTTCATTAGTGCCGTTTTAGGTGCTTACCTTATCGAATTGCAAAACGGTACAAACCTGTTTTCTTGGAATCTGGAAATGGTGGAAAGCCTCTTAACGGTTGGCGTGGCTTCTACCTTACCAATTATTATTAACTGGCTTAACCCATCAGACACTCGTTATGGACGAACTTAGACAACACATAGATAAACGCTTAGACCAATTACATTCAGATTTGAAAGAGATAGGTGGGAAGTTTGACGACCATAGAGAGGAGTATTTAAGAGAAGTTACCGAGATCAAAACAAAAGTAGGTTTTTTTAAGAGTTGGATGACGGGGTTAGCTGCCTTTATCGGGGCTGCGGTTTCTGCGTTAATTAGTTGGTTAAATCATTAATGCAGAAATAGTTATATTTGTTGAATGAAACAATACAAAACGAACGGACACTATTTTAAGCCAAGACACTTTTTATTCCCTCAATTGGGTAGATTGCATGTTATTGGCTCAATTAGATTTACCAAAGAATCTATTTACGAAACAACCAACCCATTTAACCAAGCTGACTGGAATAAAGGCGGTGGGTTAAGTCATTCAATCGTTCCTAATAAGAATGCGGTTATGGTTGGATGGAGATATTATAAGGGTAAATTTCAAGCAATACCGTACATTAATAAAGACGGTCAAAACATTCATTCAATTTTTCAACCAATAGACTTAGAAATGGATAAGCTATATTTATGGTCAATTAGATTTAACGAGCAAACGGGGTTAGTTGAATTTGAGATAGGTGGTAAGATGTACACTTATGGAGGTTACAATTGGTCATTTATTTCTTTCCCTCGACAACCTTATTTTGGAGGTGATGACACACCTAAAAATGAAGTTAGTATAGATTGGTGGTCAAATAACACTTAATGCAGATAACTAAAAACTTTCACTTTTCAGAATTTGATTGCAAGGACGGTTCACCTGTTCCAAGAGAACTAAGGTTAAATGTAATTGAATTAGCCTTTAACCTTCAAATTATTCGTGAGGCAATCGGTAAGCCTATTATAATTAATTCAGCATATCGAACACCTGAGTATAATAAATCAATTGGCGGTGCTTCCAAAAGTCAACATTTATTAGGCAAGGCTGCGGACATTCGAGTAACTGGATTAACTGCAAAAGAATTGCACCAGGTAATTGAGGGATTAATTAAGAAAGGCGAAATTAAAGAGGGTGGATTAGGACTTTATAACACATTTGTACATTATGACACTTATTTTGATGGCAAAAAAGCAAGGCGTTGGGATTACAGTAAATAAACCTTATGAATTGGTCAAAAGTTACTCCAGAAATCATTAAACAATCATCTAAAGGTAAGACATCATCAGAAATTGCGGATGCTCTTAAAAAGAAATTCCCTAAAATGAGTTTCCCTAAATCACTTGAAAGGCAAATTAGGGCAGTTGTGGTTAAAAACAAACCCTTAATTAAGTCAGTCATATCCAAAAAAGAGGTTAGCAAGTGCAAAATATTGTTATTTGACATTGAAACTTACCCTTTCTTAGCCTACTCGTTTAACAAGTGGCAAACAAATATCAGCGATGGATTTATAGTACATGATTGGGGTATGTTGTGTTGGTCTGCAAAGTGGTTATTCTCTGACGAGGTTATGTCAGATAAAATGACACAAAAAGAATTAATTGCACGAGACGACAAAAGGATTAGTAAAAGCTTGTGGAATCTCATTGATGAAGCTGAAATCATTATAGCGCATAATGGGGTAAAGTTTGACATTAAAAAGATGAACACCCGTTTTTTACAGTATGAATTTGGCAGACCTTCACCATATCAAGTAATAGACACCTTACAAGTAGTGAGAAGAAAGTTTGCAATTACATCTAACCGCTTAGACTATATTGCTAAAGACTTTTTTGGAATAGAGGGGAAGTTGCAAACAGAGACGGGGTTATGGCGAAAGTGCATGGATAACGATTTTAAGGCTTTAAAATTCATGTCAGAATATTGTGACCAAGATGTAAGAGTTTTGGAGGACGTTTATTTAAAGATTAGAGCATGGGTTTCACCACATCCAAACTTAGCTTTATTATCTGTTTCAAATAATGACGGTTGCCCAGTTTGTTTATCTGGAGAAAAGGAGTTCACTAATACAAGTTATAACACTTATGTTAACACTTATGACGCTTTTAGATGTTTAGAATGTGGGCATATTTATAGGTCACGAAGAACAAACACACCTTTAAAAAAGAATGTAACTTTGAAAGTAAGTACACCAAAATAGATTACTATGAGAATTTTTGAAAGACAGTTACTAAAACATTGCGCACGAATGGGTGTTAAGTTGGCATTAGCTGAACAAGAAAGGATTTACAAAGATGAAGAAAGGGAAATAACCAACATAGAATTTATTGACTTGGTGGAGGATTTTACTGATTTAGAGATAGGTAAGTTTTTCCATTTTGACGATCACGAATATGAATTAATAGTAGAATAATGAAAATAAGAATTAAGGAAGTTTACAAATGGTGGATA
>Ga0208149_1000603_pt1 | contig 13720 bp, 14 predicted proteins | sample DEB08_DNA_15_FD_184533 | JGI IMG/M metagenome (GOLD analysis project Ga0208149, IMG submission 184533) | Aqueous microbial communities from the Delaware River and Bay under freshwater to marine salinity gradient to study organic matter... | ecosystem: Environmental > Aquatic > Marine > Coastal ... | reverse complement strand
GTAAAAGTCTATGCAGGTTCTGATAAGCCACTGACTAGAGATTACAAAGAGCTTTATAGTATTGAGGAATTTTCAGCACATGTAAAAACTTTATCTCCAGACTCTGTTTCAGCTCAATGTGTTCACGGTATTGATGGAATGGGTGATATTGGTATAGTTCCAAGTATTTATTCCTATGAAGAGCAAGATGCAATTGAATATCTTATTGAATCTTTTAATAAAAATCCAAATGAAATTACTTTGGTAACGCTTGGCCCTTTAACCAACATTGCAAAAGCAATTCAAAAAGATCCTTCAATAGTTGAAAATATTAAACATTGTTATGTGATGGGCGGAACCTCTGATGGGACGGGAAATGTTTCAGCAGCGGCAGAATATAATATATGGGTTGATCCTGAAGCAGCAAAAATAGTTTTCAACTCAGGTTTACAAATTACAATGGTTGGCTGGGATAATTCGTACAAATATGCAATGTTGAAAGCTGAAGAAGTTAATGATTTGAAATCTATAAATTCAAAATATGCTGATTTTTGTGTTGATATCCAAAAAACATTAACTGAACTTACATATTCTACATATGGTTTTTATGGTTTTGATCTTCCAGACCCTATAACTATGGCTATTGCGATCGATAATAATATTATCGTTGAGTCTCAACAATTGCACGTTTTAGTTGATACAAGAGATGGAATTACTAGAGGGCAAACAATTGTTGATTATTTTAATGCAGAGAGAGGTATTCAAAATGTTCGGGTTGTTACAAAATCAGATAAAGATAAATTTATAAATTTATTATCACAACTAGTTCAATAATTTATTAACTTAACTTTCAATTTTTAGGCTATGTTATATTCGAGATATGCAATTAACAGTTTTAAAGTCAAAACTTCACAGAGCAACTGTAACTGATCATAACTTGCATTATGAAGGTTCTATAGGTATTGATAAAGATCTTATTACAGCAGGAAATTTTAAAGTCGATGAACAAGTTCATGTACTCAGCGAAACAACTGGTGAAAGATTAGTAACTTACGTCATTGAAGAACCAGCAGGGTCTGGAAAAATTGTTTTATACGGTCCTGCTGCTCATAGAATTAAAACTGGTGAAATTCTTATAATTCTAGCTTATGGAATTATTGATGAAACAGAGTTAGATAAATTTAAACCATCAGTAATTTATCTAGATAAAAATAACAAATTAGAGATTTAAGAATTGCAAAAAAAAATTTACTTCCTTTGGTTTGGGCAAATGCTTTCTTGGACAGGCTCACAGATGTCTTTTTTTGGACTTGGGGTGTGGATATTTGAGCTAACAGGAAATGCAACTGCTCTATCAAGCATTTTATTTACTGTTGCAATAGTCGGAACCCTAACTGGACCTTTTGGAGGTGTGGTTGCTGATAGGTTTCCAAGAAAAAGAGTAATCATTGTTTTTGATGGAATCATTCTTTTGGTTATGGGATTTATTGGATATTTGGCTTTCAACGATCAACTCACTGTTAGTAAATTAATTCCATTCGCTATAGCTTTTGGAATTTTTGAAATAGCTCATTGGTCCACATGGCAGGCTTTTTTAGGAGATGTTGTTAAAAAGGAAAATCTGACTAAAGCTGCTGCTTTGTTCGAAAGCGCAGGTGCAATTTCAATGTTACTTGGTCCAATTGGAGGTGCGTTAATATATGCAACTTCAGGGTTAGTAGGTGTGATAGTTGTTGATGCAATTACTTTTTTTATTGGCATAACTTCTATTATTTTCATTAAAACACCACCTTTTGAAAAGAGAGACAGAATTACTTTTAGAAATGTTTTATTAGATTTGAAAGAAGGTTTTCTCTGGGTAAAAAATCAAAAAGGCTTACGTACTTTAGTAACAATCTTTGCAATTAGTAACTTTGCACACGGTATGATTTCTACAATCTTAACTCCCTTAGTTTTGAACTTTGCAGACGAAAAGGCTTTAGGTTTAGTGAATTCTACATTTGGTGTAATGTTTTTACTTGGTTCAGCAATATCTGTAAGAATTTCTAAAAAAATACAAGGCAATATGAAATATGTTTTATTATGTGGAATTTTTATGAGTTTAGCTATGATGTTTGGATCAATCAGACCTTCAGTATTTGTATTAATAACGTGGATTGCGATTGAAGGTTTATGTGGGACAATTCAATACACAATTAGTTCAGGTGCTTGGTTAACTCTTACTGATGAAAAAATAAGAGGAAGAGCAATGGCTTTTCGTGGCACTATTGCTCAGTCACTCAGACCAGTTGGAATTTTAATTGCGGGTCCTCTTGGAGATTATCTAGAGTTTGATATATACGATAAATATCGAAATATTTTAGAGCCATTTTTTGGAACTGGAAATGGTAGAGGTTATGCAATTGTCTTATTTCTAGGAGGACTCCTACTTTTAATAGTTTATGGACTTAATTTTAAAAATAAAAATCTGATTAATTTACAAACCCAAGTTGAAGAGTCTATAAAAAGTTAAAATACTCTTATGGCATGTGCAATTTGTGAATTAGAAAATGTTCCAGAAACAAATACAGGAATCTGTCCAGAGTGCTGGGAGAAACTTAATACGAGTGATGAACTCAACGGTGAAAATTTAGAAATTGAGATTAAACAAGAAGGCAATAAAAAACAGATAAAAATTAAACGAGAAAATTGTTGCTAGTTTTTTAATGTCAAATATTGGTATCACACCTAATCATCCAATTAAAAAAAGAATAATTCTACAACCGATTTCAAAGTTAGCTTTGAAAGTATTCAACTGGGATATAGTTGGAACACTACCTGACAAAAAAAGAATTATATTAACTGCAATTCCACATACTGCTATTGCAGATTCTTGGTATGCATTTTTTGTATGCTTTTCATTAAATTTAAAATTTCATTTTTTAGCTTCTGTTGCAATTTTTACAAGAATCTCTCTTCCTTGGTCAAATAAAATGAAACCTAATCTGGATAAGCATGGATTTTTACACCCATTAAGTGGAATTCAAAAGAAACTTTTAAAAAATATGGGAGGTATAGCTGTTTATCAATCTAAAGAGATTGGAGTTACAGATCAAGTAATAGATGAGCTTAGTAAGCTAGACAGTTTTATTTTGTATTTAACCGTTGAAGGTAGTTGGTTAGGAGATAATAAAATTAAATCTGGTTTTCACTATATCGGTAAAGCTCTCAACGCAACTATTGTTCCAACAAAAATTGATTATAAAAACCGCAATCATGAGCTTTTGGAACCATTTGAGTTAACAGATGATGTCGAAAAAGATATAGATAATCTTGCCAAATTATTTAATGGGGTTGTTGGCAAGAACTCCACATTTAAATATTCTTAAAAAATTATCTAAATTTATTAAAGAAACCTTTTTGCCATGCAATCACTAAAACAACAGTGAGCAGTATTCCTGAAAAAAACGGGGGGATTCTAGAGAGCAATAAAACGAATCCAATGAAGACAAATACATAATCAACATACTGCCAAAATTTATTAGACAGTTGAGGAATTAAATTGAAGTACCTAAAAATAATTAAAATCACAGCTGCAGCTAATAGATAATACATTAATCTAATTATACAAAACAACTTGAAGTAGAAACATGAGCAAAGTAGCAATAGTCACAGGAGCAAATAGAGGGATTGGACTAGAGGTCTCAAGGCAATTAATTAAAGAAGATTATTTTGTGATATTGGCTTGTCGAAATGAAGAAAAAGGTAAATTAGCTGAAGACTATCTTGGCAGTCAATCGAGATTTGTACAGTTAGATCTTTCTAAACCAGAAGAGATAAGTAATTTTATTGATTTTATTAAAGGAGAGTATCCAAAAATTAATCTCTTGTATAACAATGCTGGACTGATTTATAACAAATTTGAATTAACTTCAGAAGGCTTTGAGTCCATGATAGGAGTTAATTATTTTGGTGCTGTTAGGTTAAGTTTGGGACTACTTGAAAATTTAGAAACCTCTCATGGAAAAATTGTTCAAATAACTAGTCTTGCTATGTATCTAGCAAGAAAATTTGATATAGAAGACTTACACAGTGAAAAAAATTTTACCCCAGCAAGTCGATACAATCTAACAAATTTATTGCGTTCTATGTTTATTGTTGAATTAGCTGAAAAGACTTCTGATTTATCAATTAAACTCACCCTTGCACATCCAGGTATAACCAATTCTTCATCTTCTAGACCATTTGGCAGAACAGGATCAGTTAATTCTTACTATAAAAGAATATGGACTGACATTAGTACTGGTGCGGCACCTGTACTTCAAGCAGTTAATGATGCTAATCCACCTAGTGATAAAACATACGCACCAAAAATTTTTGGTGTATATGGGAAACCTACAATCAAAAAATTAAGTACGTTAGCTTATCAAAGAGAACTAAGAAAAGAATTATGGGATTATACGTTTAATGAATTAAATTTGTATAAAATATTTTAAAAGAGAAAAAGTCAATTAGTTTTTAATTGATATCCCCAAACAGAAAAATCGTCTAAGTTAATGTCTCTCACATTATGTTTATCTAAAGCAGCGACAATTTGTGCTCGATGCTCTGCAGAATGAAAAACCATTTGAGATAGGATTGTTGAAGCTTTAGAAGTTCTTTCACCGCCATCACTTAGCACGTAATGAATATCTTTATCTTCCATTTCAACGTATTTCAATGCATCGTTGTCTATTCTCTCTAGATGCTTAAGTAATTCATCAATTACTTCATGACTGTCGGGATTATCTAACTCTAGCTTTACCAAATCGTTGCCCGCTAGTCTTTGCTCATATGAATGTGCAGCAGAAACTGTATGAATAAGAATTCTTTTTACTGTCCACTCTGGATCAACAATGTAATAGTCTAAAACCTTACTATCAAGTTTTTGAACGGCTTTGTAAATTTCTTGATTTGCCCATCCCATATGTTTTAGTAATAGTTCTAAAGAAATCATGAGCTAATCTCCTTGTTTCGTATTGTTAATATAGCTCCAGACATCATAATCATCTAAATTAATATCTCGTACACCATGATTATCTAAAGCAGCGACAATTTGTGCTCGATGCTCTGCAGAATGAAAAACCATTTGAGATAGAATACTTGAAGCGGTTGCACTTCTTTCCCCTTTTGAAGTCATAAATGTAATAACTCCATCATTTAAATTTGAATTTTTAACTAACTGTGTATCAATTCTCTCTAAATGTTCTAATAGTTCATCAATAAGATCAGGACTATCAGGGTTTTTTAGTTCAAACTTTGAGAAAGGGTCACCATTTAATCGTTGACCGTATAAATGAGAAGCACCAGCAATGTGAATCATAATATTTTTTACTGTCCATTCAGGGTCGATGAGATAATAATCTAAAACTTTACTATCAAGTTTTTGAACAGCTTTGTAGATCTCCTGATTGGCCCAAGCCATATGTTTGCATAAAACTTCTACTGATATCATCTATTCTCCAATTTAACTACTCTATTTTCTAACTCTTCTAATTTAGAAAGAACTTTTTCAAGGTCATCTTGATTTTTAGCAGATCTTATGTATCTCTCATTTTGCCATTTCATACCCCATTTTGTGATGGGAATAGTTATCAGCATCACAGGCACAAGAGGGAGTGCTTCTTTTAGAGACTCAAACCAAGCAAGAAAAATAAATAACCCACCAAACAAGATGTAGAGAAAATAAAGTACAGCTTTTTCCATTAAAGAAGTAATTTTTTTTTCTTTTTCTGCATTTGCTTCCATAAAAGTAGAGTAGTGACAATACTAAAATACTTTTTTATGAAAGTGATAGTTATTTGTACTGGGAATACATGTAGATCCCAAATAGCTGAAGGTTTATTAAAAGATAAATATCCAGAAATTGAAGTACACTCTGCTGGAACGAAACCCGAAGCACAAGTTAATCCGTATGCGATTAAAGCTATGAATGAATATGGAGTAGATATAAGTCATCAATACCCAAAACTTGTTGATGGGTTTGTTGACCAATACTTTGATTACGTCTTGACTATTTGTGATTCAGCAAAGGAAATATGTCCAATATTTACTAATGCAAAAAATAGGGTTCATAATTCATTTGTAGATCCTTCACAAGATTCGTATGAATCTGAAGAGGCTGCCTTAACTATTTATAAAAATACTGTCTATGAGATATCTAATTGGCTTGATACGTTAACATTTTCTTGATGGAAATCATTAAAACTTTTAAAAATATTGAAAATAGTAACAACTATTACATTATTGAATTCAATGATTCAATTGTTGTTATTGACCCACCTAGAGATGCGTGGAAAGTTTTAAATTACTCATCATCAACAAAAAAACCAATTACGCATATATTAGAAACACATATCCATAATGATTATTTAACTGGAGCGTTTGAAATCGCTAATATGCATAACTCAATACATGTTGTACCAGAACCACTTAAAAAATCTAACTTTCAATTAGCAGATCGTAATTTTGAAATTAATGTTGAGGGGTACTCTATAACTTCACTTCCAACCCCAGGGCATACCTATACGCATGTTTCTTATGTACTTGAAAAAGAAGGAACAACAGTAGCTATATTTTCTGGTGGTTCAGTCACATCTAATGGAGTTGGAAGAACAGATTTAATTTCTCCAGCTGACACAAGTATATTGACGCACCATCAGTTTGAGTCAAAGAATAAATTTCATGAATTTGATGATAAAGTCTTTGTGTATCCAACACATGGTCAAGGTAGTTTTTGTGGAGTAACCAATAAACCATTACCTGACTATCCGACAATTGAATCTTTAAAAATTGATAATGCTTTGTTTGTAGAAAAAGATTACAAAAATTTTGAACAAAACTTACTTAGTTCACTCGGTGCTTATCCAAGCTATTTTGGAACTACAAACAATTTTAACCTCGGGGACTTTGACTTAATCTCGAATATAGAAACACCTCAAGTAATTACAGATATGGAAATTATTGATGATGTTGTTTTAGTCGATGCAACAGTAGATAAAAATTTTAAAGTTCAAGATGCAATAAAAATTCCAAATAATAATAAATTTTCATCTTATGTTGGGTGGATAATCAATAATGAAACACCTCTTGCTTTAGTTTTTGAAGATAGAGAGATTGAACTTTTTAATATAGACAATTTGACAAATATCCATGATGATTCTCAACTATATAGTGACAAAATCAGTCAGACAATATTATCCCTTTATAGAGTTGGTATTGAGAAAATAAAGTATATTATTCCTCAATCTGCAGTGAAAAAATTAAAAACAAGCACAATTACAAAAGAAACATACAACGGTGAAAAATTTTACGATATTAGAGAAAAAAATGAAAAAAACTCTGATGAGGAATTTTCATTTGATATTTTATCAAGACATTATTATCAAAATGGTTCCCTTCCATCAAAATTCTTAAACCTTAATGAAAATTATCTTTCCTGTGGAAGCGGACTGAGAGCTGGACTTATTGCAAGCATCATTAATAATGAAAAAACAATATTTTTAAATGATACATCAGTTGATTCTTTGGATAAATAAAAATACAAAGCATAGAATATAGCTATTATCTAAACTTGGATTGTTAAGGTAATATGAAAAAATTTTTTAAGTGGCTACTTGTAATTATCATTTCACTTCAAGCAATTGTTTTAATTGCAGGCATTGTAATTTTTAGGTTGCCCCTTCCTGATCATGAAATAGATGTATCTGGATTACCACTCAATGATTTTATTGAAATTATTCGAGATGAACGTGGAATACCTCATATATATGGCACAAATGTAGATGATATCTTATTCGCACAAGGATACGTACACGCACAAGATAGATTTTGGCAATTAGAGTTTTGGAGTCATCTTAGTACTGGCAGGCTAGCATCACTTATTGGTGATCCTGGAATTGGTGCAGACCTTTTGTTCAGAACTTTTGGATTTGGTAGAGTAGCTCAGGAAGAGTATGACAATTTATCTCCGGAGTTTAAACAAGATCTTATTAGCTATACAAATGGTATAAATGCTTATATAGAGTCGAGACCACAAAACAGACTCTCGTTAGAGCATTTTTTCCTTCAATTTTTAAATCCTGATTATGTAGTTGATCAATATGAACCATACTTACCACTTGCCTGGGCAAAGATGATGGCATATGACTTAAATGGTAATTTTGGACAAGAAATTCAAAACGCCAGAACGTACAATACCTTAAGTGAAGAAGTCTTAAACTTACTCACCCCACCTTACCCCGTTGATCACCCTTACATCGTAGAAGAGTGGGAAGGAAGAGCTTCATTTGCTTCCTTCAATAAACCAAATAACATTCAACAATTTTCGCAGTCAATTTTTATTAAATATGTGACTAAAGATTTGCAAACTAACCAATCTTTAGGATCAAATTCCTGGGCAATATCTGGTGAACATACCGAGACAGGTGCACCGCTATTAGCAAACGATCCACATCTCTCTGTTCAGCTTCCAGCCATTTGGTATGAGAATGGATTACACTGCTACCCAAAAAATACAAACTGTCAACTAGACGTTATCGGGTTTTCATTCGCTGGCTCGCCTTATGTTGTTATTGGTCACAATAATGATATAGCTTGGGGCTTTACCAATATGGGACCAGATGTACAAGATTTATTTATTGAAAAAACTAATCCTGCAAATCCAAATCAATATGAAGTTGATGGTCAGTGGTTAGATATGGATAGAGTTACAGAAATAATTGAAGTTGCAGGTTCAGATCCAATTGTTATTGAAGTTCGTTCAACAAAACACGGGCCAATTGTCTCTGATAGAAGTTATCCAATTAATCTCAATCCAGACGAAGGAGATTCTTCTTTTACTGATGAGGCAAGAATTGATTTACCTGATAATTTTGCTGTTGCACTTTCTTGGCCAGCATTAGAACCTGGAACAACATTCGTTGCAATAAGAGACTTTAACTATTCAAGTAGTTGGGAGGAGTTCAGAGAAGCAACAAAATTATTTGATGTTCCTGCTCAAAATCTTTTATACGCTGACAAAAAAGGAAATATTGGTTATCAATCACCTGGTTTATTGCCAATCAGAGCAGAAGGCCAGCTTGGTGATTTGCCTATACAAGGTTGGTTGAGTGAAAACGACTGGCAGGGATATGTACCATTTGAAGAACTTCCATATACACTAAATCCTTCATCAGGATATATTATTACCGCTAATCAATCAGTTCATCCAGAGCAACCTTGGCCAAACTTATATGCAAGAGGTTACAGAGCTGAAGCTATTGAAAAAGTAATTGGAATGTATATTAATAACAAAATTAGCGTTCAAGATATGCAAGTCATGCAGATATATAACTATGATTTTTCAGCTGCTTATGTTTTACCTTATGTTTTTAACAACGTTTATATTGATTCACCAGTTCTTACTGCAATGAAAGAATGGGCAATAAGTGATACTAAATTTGAGATGAATATCGACTCTTCAGGTGCTGCAGCTTGGGCAGTATTTTATAAAGCATTAGCAAGTCAGACTTTCGAAGAGCTTGTTGTATTTGATAATGCAGGAAATGAAATTTCACTTCAGCCAGGAAACTCGGATTCTACTTCGGAAATCTTTAGAACACTGCTTAAAGACCCAAATCACATCATGTGGGATGACATAAACACACCAGAAAAAGAAAATTTAACTGATATTTTAGAAAGATCATTAGAGATAGCAGATGAATCAATTATTGAATTATTCGGATCTGATAATAGTAAAGATTGGAGGTGGGGTGAGTTGCATACTATTACATACCCTACAAATCTGCTTGGAGAAGCTGGAATTCCAATTCTTACAAAACTTGTAAACATTGGACCTGTTGAAGCTAGTGGAGCTTCATTTGCAATCAATTCAACAGATTGGGGTTTTGGTGATGACTTTACAATTGGTAGTTATCCATCAATGAGAATGGTTGTTGATTTAAGTAATTTGGATAACTCACTCTCAGTCCTACCTTCAGGACAATCAGGACATGTTATGTCTAAATATTATGATGACCAAGTCGATAATTGGATAAAAAATGAAATGTACCAACTATATTATTCAAGAGAACTTGTTGAGTTAAATCAAAAAGATGTAATGTATCTTAGGCCGTAGTTTCTTTTCTGTAAAAATTAAAAAAGCTTAAAGTAGCAACTGCACAAAGTAGGTGCCAAATCATATGTGCTTGTATCCATGAATCTGGATTACACCAAGGATGATCTGGCACTCCAGTACCCCAAATTAACAAAGCACCAAAAAATGAAGCAAATCCTACAAAGAACCAAGGAGTATATTTTCTATTCACATTATTTTGTATATTAGGCAAGAAAGCTGGAACAAAATATAAAAACACTTCCCAATGTTCTTGGAGATTAGAAAACAATTCTACGACAGATGTTCCAAATAGTTGCTGAACAAGCAAAACTGTTAATCCAGAAAGTACTCTTCCAAAAATATTAGGTAGTTTAATTAGTACTTCAGTGGCTATCCATAAACCAATACTTACTTCAAAAAGGTCTAGTCCAATACCTAAGCCAGAATCAAAGAACCAGTAACTATAAGCGTAGTAAGAAAGAATTAAGCTATATGAATAGAAGTAAGCTTTCTGTGAAAAGTTAGTAAGTTTCTTTAAGTTATATAACCAGAGAATAAGAATATATGTAATCATTGAAACATTGTCTAACCATGCGCCAAACTTTGTATGAGTTCCATGCATTGCCATAGATCCTGGACCTAAAAAGGTTGATGCAGAAGCGTAAAGAAGTCCTATTTTAAAAGAACCAAACATAGGGCTCCTATTTTGAGTTGCATCATTAGATAGCTTATAAAACATATACAAACCAGTAATGACAAACCCCAAGTTACCAAGTGTATTAGCTGGTTCTCTAAAGAAACCACCACTTACTCGTTCGCACCATCGGGATATTTCACCAATTGCTTGCTCGTTTGCTGCAGGAGTGCCCCAGCCGTTATAACCAAACACTAGAAATAAGCTAAACGTAAAAAAAACAGCAACTAAAGCTTTGTAAAAAGGATTGTTCTTAATTTGCCGCAGCATTAAGAGCAGATTCTAGGTCTTCAATTAAATCTTCAGCATTTTCGAGACCAACTGAAATTCTGACAATATCATCAGCTATTTCTGCATCAGTGCCTTCAGCATTGTCATGTGTCATGAGTCGGGGTAGTTCTATCAACGATTCAACACCACCTAAACTGACTGCAAGTTTAAAAAGCTCTAATGACTCCCAGAATTTTTTCAAATCTATATGATCTTCTACATTAAAACTAAGCATTCCTCCAAACATCGCCATTTGTTTTTCTGCAATTGAATAGTTTGGGTTAGATTTCAATCCAGGATAGAAAACTTCTTTAATGTGTTTTGAGGTTTCTAAGTACTCTGCAATTTTATGAGCATTTTTAGAATGAACTTCTAATCTAACACCAACGGTATATAAACCTCTTTGGCAAAGATATGCATCAAATGGTGACATTATCGCACCACTTGTCTTTTGATAAGAGTGAAGTTCTTCCCAGATTTCTTTTTTGTTTGTAGTTACAACCCCACCAAGGCTATCGCTGTGTCCACCAATATATTTTGTTGTTGAGTGAAACACAATATCTGCTCCAAGTTCAAGTGGTCTAGTAATAAACGGAGTTGAAAATGTTGCATCTGTAACTAAAAATGTTGAGTTTTTATGAGCAATTTCAGCATACTTTTCATAATCAAATAATTTAATTCTTGGATTAGACGGGCTTTCAAACCAGAGCAGTTTTGTTTTATCATTAAGTAAAGAGTTAAGTTTATCTAAATCATCTAAGTCGCAAAAATTAACTTCGATACCTCTTTTTGTTGCAATGTTAGAAAAGAATGAAGTTGTTCCTCCATATACATCTTGAGTAATAACAACATTTTCACCAGGTTTAACTAGTTCTCCAATTAATGTAACAGCAGCCATTCCAGAAGCCATGGCAAACGAATGCATTTCATCATAATTTTCAACTCCTTCAAGTGAAGCCATAGTTCTTTCAAATAGTTCTCTAGTAGGGTTTCCACTTCGACCATAGAAATATTCGTATTCACCAGGCTGAGTATTTTCAAAAGTAGTAGATAGATGTAAAGGTGGCATAACATCGCCAGTTGGTAGCTTTACTCTTGTGTTTGTGTGAATAGCTCTCGTGTTAATTCCGTAATTTTTCTTTGAACCCATAGTTTGAGTCTAGAGCGTAATCAAAAGCAAATTATGTAAATTTTTGCTAAATTTTAAATATGATTAAAAAAATCTATATTGCTGGTCCCTTGTTTAACGATCATGAAAAAAGTTACTTAGAAGAAATAGCAAATGAGTTAGAAAGCAATGGATTTGAATGTTTTCTGCCTCATAGAGACCAAACTGGAATCGACGATGATGAACTTAAAGGTACAGATATGAGTCAAAAAACTAAAGATAAAATATTTCAAAATGATCTTGAAGCGTTAGTTCGTGCAGATATGACCGTTGCGTTAATTACAGGTCAAGATATTGACTCAGGAACATGTGCTGAAATTGGACATACATTTGCAAGTGGAAAGCCTGTCGTTGCTATTGATGCAGGTGAAAGAAGATACAGAAATCTTTTTGTAGAAGGTATGTTGAATGTAACAGTTAATTCAGTTGATCAAATAATTTCAGAAATTGAAAAATTAAATTGAAACAAGTAATTTTTTAAAACCTCTAATACCAAAAGCCCCAGTTCTCTCTGGCTCTTCAATTAAATTAAAGTTGTTTTTTAATATATGTTTAAAAGAAACTCCTAGTTCTAATTTTGCTAGATGAGTACCAATGCAAAAATGAATTCCACCACCCCAACTACTATGATCTTTAAACTCTCTATCAAAATTTAATGTGTCAGGATCTGGAAAAGCTCGCGGATCTCTATTTGCAGAACCAAGTAAAATAGCCACTTTAGAGCCAATTGGTAATTTATGACCACCAATTTCTGTTTCTTCCAATACATATCTTTGAAAGAATTGTAATGGGCTATCGTACCGGATTAGTTCTTCAACAATTTCATATGTATCAGAGTATTGTGAACTTAGTTGTTCAAAATCTTGATTTGTATTAAGTAGGGCATACAATCCATTACCAAGTGTATTTACAGTAGCTTCATGTCCTGCGTTAAGCAATAAAATCACCGTACAAATGATTTGATTATCTGTTAAAAATTGATTGTCTTCAGAAACCTGTGATAATCTAGTAATCATATCATCTTCAGGAGCAACTCTTCTTTTGTCTAATAAATCCTGAGTATATTCGATAAATTCCTTTGCAGCTTCTTCAGCTTTGTTTGCATTGTCATCAGAAACTTCAAAGTCATACATTTTGACAATTTTATGAGACCAATCTAGAAATTTTAAATGATCAGATTCTGGCACTCCAAGTAACTTTCCAATAATACTTACCGAGTAAGGTTGTGCGTAGTCTTTTAAAAGATCAAAATCTCTACCAAAATTATTTTTGAAAAGATTAGTTGAAGTTTCCTCCATATACGGAACAAGTTGTTGTACAGATCTGGGTAAAAAAGCTTTAGCAACCAAACCTCTTAACTCTTTGTGAAGTTGACCTTCTAAATTTAAAAGTGAAAATTCCTCTGATTTCCAAAAATTATCATATCTTGCATATTTCTCTGATCTTTTATAACCTACATAAGTGAGAGGTAAATCTGGATTTTCAATTTTAGATT
>Ga0208149_1000602_pt1 | contig 13751 bp, 18 predicted proteins | sample DEB08_DNA_15_FD_184533 | JGI IMG/M metagenome (GOLD analysis project Ga0208149, IMG submission 184533) | Aqueous microbial communities from the Delaware River and Bay under freshwater to marine salinity gradient to study organic matter... | ecosystem: Environmental > Aquatic > Marine > Coastal ... | reverse complement strand
TGGGTTGGATTTACTAATGAGGGTTCTGATGTGATGTTCATCAAGTATCGAGCGCGAGCGAGCGCAAGCGACCCAACCACAAATGAGATCACGGTGGGTCAGATCTTCTCTGACGACCTAGGGACACTAAGAACCACCATCCAAACTATTGCATACAAGAAAAATGACGCCGCTGACACCGTGAGGGTCATTGCAGGCTTTAGCGCTATCTAAGGAGCTCCATCATGTCTGTTTTATTCTTACCCCCATCAGCGGGCGCCGCTTCTGTACCTGACGCAAGTGAAACAGTCTCAGGAAAGATCAGGATAGCCACAAGCGCTGAAGCCACCACTGGCACAAACGACCTCACGGCAATGACACCCGCAAAGGTCAAGACCGTTGTAGATGCGGCGGTTGTTGGTGGCGTGACATACAAGGGCACGTTTGACACTTCAGCTCCTGTTGATCTGTCAAACGCCTTACAAGGTGACCTCTATATCATAAGCGTGGCGGGCTCTTACCAAGGGCAAACTTGGGCTGTAGGTGATCACCTCCTTATTAATGCAGATATGGGTGGAACGCTCGACCCAGCCAAAATTGACAAGGTGGACAACACTGACGCCGTGACAAGCGTTGCAGGTAGAACCGGCGCGGTTGTCCTCTCCTCTTCTGATATCTCAGGGCTTGCAACCGTAGCAACATCAGGAGCTTATAGTGACCTGAGCGGAACGCCAACGCTCGCGACCGTAGCGACTACCGGAGCGTATAGTGACCTGACCGGCACGCCATCACTTGCGACCGTAGCGACCACAGGAGCGTATAGTGACCTGAGCGGAACGCCATCACTTGCGACCGTAGCGACCACAGGAGCGTATAGTGACCTGAGTGGCACGCCAACGCTCGCGACCGTAGCGACCACAGGAGCGTATAGTGACCTGAGTGGCACGCCAACGCTCGCGACCGTAGCGACCACAGGAGCGTATAGTGATCTGACAGGCACGCCAACGCTAGGCACGGCGGCGGCTGAGGATGTAGGCATAGCCGCTGGCAACGTTGTACAGCTCAACGGATCAGCTCAATTGCCTGCTGTAGACGGCTCGCTGTTGACTAATGTTAGCGCGAGCGTTGCCGCTCTTGATGATGTGGGTGATGTAGACACCACAGGAGTGAGCACTAATAATGTCCTGAAGTATGATGGTGCAAATTGGGTGGATGGCTCTGTTGCTTATACTGAAGTAACAGGCACGCCAACGCTCGCAACGGTCGCAACATCAGGAGCTTACTCTGATCTGACAGGCACGCCAACGCTCGCGACCGTGGCGACCACAGGCGCTTACTCAGACCTGACAGGCACGCCAACGCTAGGCACGGCGGCGGCTGAGGATGTAGGCACAGCCGCTGGCAACGTTGTGCAGCTCAATGGATCAGCTCAATTACCTGCTATTGACGGCTCGCTTCTGACTAACGTTAGCGCGAGCGTTGCTGATCTTGACGATATTGGCAATGTAGACACCACAGGAGTGAGCACTAACAACGTCCTGAAGTATGATGGTGCAAACTGGGTTGATGGCTCTGTTGCTTATACTGAGGTAACAGGCACGCCAACGCTTGCGACCGTAGCAACATCAGGAGCTTACTCAGACCTGAGCGGAACGCCAACACTTGCGACCGTAGCAACATCAGGAGCTTACTCTGACCTGACAGGCACGCCAACGCTCGCAACGGTCGCAACATCAGGAGCTTACTCTGACCTGACAGGCACGCCAACGCTAGGAACAGCGGCGGCTGAGGATGTAGGCACAGCCGCTGGCAACGTTGTGCAGCTCGATGGTACAGCGAAACTCCCAGCCGTTGACGGTTCACAGCTCACAAACCTACCTACAGCTGGCTATCCTGCCCTCACATCAGCCTCACCGAGCTCAACCTATACCATTTCAACTAGCACTGGGTTCATGGAGATTTACCTATTGAACCCATCAGTAGCTATTGCTGCCAACATACCGGCACCGGGCACTGTATCGGCTGGATATCGTTACAACATCAAGAACCTGTCGGCTAATAGCATCACGATTACACCTGCAAGTGGAAACATTGATGGCGCTTCAACGCTTGTCCTTAACGTGCAATACTCCGCAGTGACTCTCGTGAGTGATCAGACAAACTGGTTTATAATCTAAGAGAGGGTAAATATGAGTTATTACAGCCGTAAACTACCCACTCAGATGATTGAGATTTCACTTAGTAGCGCTCAAACAGCGTCACAAAATGATTATGTTTTGTTTGATACCCTGCGAGCCACTGGAACAAATGGTGTTACGCTCAACACGGTGACAGGTGAAATTGGGCTCGATACTACAAAACAGTACTCCGTTCAAGCCTCCATACATGTTGAACGCTCAAACTCTACTTCAAGCTACACTTTCGCGTGGCATGACTCAGGAGGCTCATTGATCACACATGCTAATGGAGGTTACGAAGCGAGCTTCGTTGATGCGATAGACTCTAATAGTACTTACGTTGCAGTCTATCAAAATATAAACCCTATCAGCGCCATTCGCCTAAGAGCCACCCTTTTAGCTGCAAGCTCTACAATTCTCACAGCCACTAAGGTGCTGATTGTTGAGGTGACACCATGAGCTATGGCTTCAATTACCCTGCTCTGTTCAGAGCACACAATACAGCCCTCCAAACGGGTATTTCTCCCACCGGTCCATTTTTTCTGCAATTCTCTGAGGGCTGTGAGATTATCGGCATCTACTACAGGTTAAATGTACAAAATAACGCATATGTATATGGAGATGTCAGAGTGTCATCGATTGGAAACAATCAGTCATATGACATAGGCTTCACCCCTACCGCAATGATCAGCTCAATGATTTCTGAGGGATGGCAAGTTGCTAGCGAGATCAGCTTGACTGTGATGGTTGGTGATGATGCGGTTTACAATGTGGCTGACGACAATGTGGGGATGATTTTGTTAAATACAAGCCCCGGAGGACCATCAGGCGCTTCCTCAGCAGATCAAACAAGGGTTTTTGGAATTAGAATGGAGGCTACACCGTGAGTCATTTAATTACTGAAGACCTGACAGAGCTCAAGGTGGATGTGTTGCGCCCCATTAACATGAGTGCAAACATTATGACTCTTCAAGCGCCTAGCACTTTTACAACTGACATCACAGTAACCTCAAACTCAATTACATTGTATTCAGGCTCAAGCTATTACATTGAGGCGGTTGTGCAATCATTCAACCCAGCGGGGGCGGGTAGTGTGCCGGGGGCGTGCTTTTATCAGCTATATAACGCCACTGGCTCAGCATACATCGGCAATGATGCAGGGGAAGACTTAACAGGCACCACGGGCGCTCCCTTGCGACAGGGGCGCAAGTGTGCCGCCGCGTTGATTTTAGATTCTGACATCAGCACTAGCATGACTGTGGAGCTTCGCATTAAAACCCTGACCGGTGCAGGATGGAACTTTGACGTACTAAGCTGGAACACGCCGGGGGCTTGGATAGGGTTTCCATCTATGCGAGTTTGGCAGCTGCCTAGCTAAAAGGAGTAAAAGATGAATTGGGAAAAGATTAAAGACGTGCTCACCTTCTGTTTGATCCCTGCTATGGGTTGGGTGATGATGACTAGCAACAGCCTCACATCTCTTCAACAGGTGCAAGCTCAACAAGCTAAAGAGATCGCTGAGATACAAGGGGCGGTCAAAGCGCTTCAAAAGCGGACTATTTCGATAGAGCTTCAAAACGCTAAGATCGAGACCAAATTGGATCATATCATCAAGATGTTAGAGAAGGTGAAGTGATGCCTGAGCTTAAGCCTCATGAGCTCATGTTAATGCTTGCCGTTTGGTCTCTCCTCATCTTTGGGGGTGGATTTTTAGGTGGTCGCTCATCTGTTGATGGAGACTGTGAGACGTGTGAGGCGGCGCTTGATAAAGCCATTGACGAGCTCCACGGGTGCGAGCGCAAGCTCTTGACACCTGACCCTAATGAGTGTGAAGATGAGCGTCTTGCTGAGCGTCAACTTTGCAGGGAGAGCCTCGCGAGGTACAAGGCGCTGAAGTGTCGCATTTGTGAGGTACATCATGACACCTATCCTCCTGAGCCTTCTGACGATTCTAACCCCAATAACTGAGCCTCTTGTCTTGACGACAGGGGAGACGGTCAACGCTCGCCATCTCATGCCCTCTGATGAGTTTTGCTTAAGCCTTGAAGAGTTCGCGCTTGTACAAGCCGACCAAATCAAGTCACGTCAGTATTGGGAGGGGCGCTTGAGCAGACAGCGAGCGCGATTCATTGAAAACCTCACAACGCTTCAGGAGAGTCACAAGGAAGTTCACAAGAGCTATCTAGCAGAGCAAGAGATATTGAAGGGCGAGCTAAAGGAAGCTTATAAGCAACGAGACTTGGCTCGTCATGATCTATGGTGGTGGAGGGGTGCCACAGTGGGCTTGATCCTCTCAACTGGTGTCACGGTTGTTTATCTCATAGGTAGATAGCCCAAGAGCGGGGGAGCTCCCCCGGAGGTACATAATGCAGAATGATCTTTTAGGCGCGGTCGCGTTTGCCGCCCAATATGCACGTCCCCTGGTTGGAGGAGGTGGGCGCGAAACTTGGTATCAGGCGGCTTGCAGGGTTGAGGCTATGCACCTTAAGAGATACCCCCAAGTAGTGGGGGAAACTATGAGCGCCTTTAATTTAGTTCGTGATCAGAGGGTCTTTCCCTCTCAGCGCTCGACTCAGTTTGGAGGGCGTCCCATCGAGCGCAATAACATGAGGATATATAATTGCACGTATTCCCCATGTGACCGCCCGCGCTTCTTCAGTGAGGCTTTTTGGCTTCTCCTCTCAGGCTGCGGGACTGGCTTTAGTGTCAGGGCTGATGACATCAACCGCCTTCCACGCCTCCTGACCCTGAGCGAGTATGTGAGGAAAGAGCGCCGCGTCCATATGGTGACTGACTCCATTGAGGGCTGGGCTCACGCTGTACAGCTCTTGATAGATAGCTATCTTCACCGCGGGTACTATGAGGAGTATTATGATTATAAGTTTGACTTCTCGCTTGTCAGACAGAAGGGCGCACCCATCAGCTCAGGCGGTCACGCTCCCGGTCCCGCTCCACTAGAGACCGCGCTCGATAAGATTGATGAGCTCTTTGTGAATCTCATCAAGTCAGGCTCAATGAGGCTCAGGTCAATTGACGCCTTTGACATCATGATGCTCTTGTCAGAAGCCGTCCTCTCAGGTGGTGTGAGGCGTAGCGCCTCCATTGCTATATTTGATGAAGATGACGCGCTCATGATGCAAGCCAAGACGGGGGACTGGTGGAAGGACCACCCTCAGAGGGCTTATGCAAACATATCAGCGGGCTTGAGTATTGTGGGCGCTGACCGCTCCACGGTTGATGAGGTTGTCAATATGGCTCGACAATGGGGGGAGCCGGGCGTCTTGTGGCAGGCTGACCCAATGCATGGGACTAATCCATGCGCTGAGATTGGGCTCTTTCCTTATGTAGTCACCGATAGCAAAGGTGATCACGTCACAGAGATCACGCTTGAGATGTTAGCTAATCGTGAGAAGTATGAGGCGCGGGGCTGGGACTTCATGAGCGGCTGGGCTGTTTGCAACCTCACAGAGATCAACGGCGCGAAAGTTAAGAGCCGTGAAGACTTCCTTGAGGCTTGCAGGGCGGCGGCTCACATTGGGACGCTACAGGCGGGCTACACCCATCAGGGCTATCTTCTACTCAATACAAGGGTGATCATGAAACAAGAGTCACTGCTTGGGGTATCTATCACGGGTATGTGTTCAACTCCTGACCTGCTGTTTAATCCTGAGCTACTTGAGGAGGGGGCGCGGGTATGTATCGAGCAAAACAAAGCGACAGCCAAAGCTATCGGGATTAAGCCCGCCTCAAGGGTCACTACAGTAAAGCCCAGCGGGAACACCTCCACGGTGGCGGGTACTAGCGCGGGCGTCCACCCCTTCCACGCTCGAAGATACATAAGACGAATGAGGATCGCCCGCGTCAATCCTGTATGGGATGAGCTGTGGGCTAAGGTCCCAAAGGCTTGTCTTGAGCTTGACAAACACACGGGCGTGGTGGCTTTCGCTTGTGGAGCTCCTGAAGGGGCGCTCACTAGAGAGGAGGATACAGCCCTTGACCACCTTGAGCGGGTGCGCTTGGTATATCAACACTGGGTTAAACCGGGTTCAGCTCCATCGAGGGTTGAGGGGTTGACCCATAATGTATCTAACACCTGCACCGTTAAGGATGAAGAGTGGGGCGCGGTCGCTGACTTCTTGTGGGACGCTCGCGAGGAGCTCAGGGGGGTTGCGCTCTTGGGTTGGTTTGGTGATAGCGCTTATGATAACGCCCCTTACCAAACAGTAGAGGAGGGGAGTGAGGCAGAGGAGACTTGGAACCGCCTCATGTCTCTTGATTGGTCAGGGGTCAACCTGCTAGGTATCGAGGGTGATTATTATGACGCCACCCTTGAGCCCGCTTGCTCCTCCGGTCAATGCACTATCCAATGAACGCCGCAATCGTCCTCATCCTCATTTTCCTCTTTGGCTTCTTCTCTGATTGGATAGCTGAGGTGATGGGGGATAACTTATGGGCGCTGTCAATCATCCTCCTCATCCTGTATGGAGTGATGACAAGCTAAGATATATTCTTACCTCTTCGCTTGCGCATATATTCACGCGCTTTCTTTAAGCGCTCTTCGCGTTGCTCAGGTGTTTCGTTTGCTCTCCGCTTGCGCTGATTTTCACGCTTTTTCTTTAAGCGCTCTTCGCGTTGCTCAGGCGTTTCGCTTGCTCTTTGCTTATGATAGAGCTTGCGCATACGTTCACGCGCTTTCTTTAAGCGCTCTTCGCGTTGCTCAGGTGTTTCGCTTGCTCTTTGCTTATGATAGGGCTTGGGGTAGCGCTTGCGCATATATTCACGCACTTTCTTTAAGCGCTCTTCGCGTTGCTCAGGTGTTTCGCTTGCTTTTTTCTTCTGATAGTACTTGCGCATATATTCACGCTTTTTCTTTAAGCGCTCTTCGCGTTGCTCGGGTGTCTCGTTAGTATTCAAAGCTTTATCAGGGTGATAACGTATGCCCCACCACGTCAGGGGGCTGTTAGACGACCAGCTTAGCCTCAGAGTAGCCAAGGCTTAAGATGACCTTGTGGAGCTCATCAAGCTCATCAGCGCTTGCCTCCTCTTGGGCGATATGCCACAGGGCAACCGTGAAGGACTCGACATCAAGCCAGCTCTCCACGGCGTTCCCTTTGCTCTTAATTAGCGCCATCTTCTCAGGGTGCCACTCACTCTCAACTAGCTCGCCAAAGTCTTCATCAAAGCGCCCCATTGTAGCCACGTCAATCAATCGGGTGACAACGTGTTGAGGAGAGGGGCGCTCACTCGCTGGGATGTCAACGAGAGCGGGAGGGATGTGAGGGTCAGCGGGTGGGGCGCTGTCAACCGCCTTATGCTGTGATGGTGGAACAGGCTTGGGTTGAGTCGAGACCTTGTGGAGCTCCTCGCCTAAAGAGTCAGCGCTTATCATAGCCCGCTCATCGTCAGATATGCTCATGTTGTCTGCAAGCTCATCAGGTGAGTAGATACCACTTACCGCGTCAGGATAGGTGGCGCGTAGCATAAGGGTGAGCGCTCGCGCTCTTAACATCTGCATTGGCATTTGCTGCCAGTTGCGATTGCGGGTGAGCCCCTGAGCTTGAGCCATTTGGATGGTGTAAGTGAACGTATGAACAACGCTCTCAGGCTCATCATTTCGAGCGCAAGTATAGGTGCAGTGGTCATGGTCCCATGAGCTTATGACCATGTAACGACATAAGCCAGACCTCCTCACCACGCCCGCCATAGCGTCAGCGTTTAAGCTGGGCTTACCCTTAAGCATATAGGCGTTATTCTGTGTGATAGCCATATCACCGCTGAAGTGAGCGCCAAAGGCGGCGTGTAACCTGAGACAGTCTTGAGGACGGTCACTGATGAGGGTTGCAATCTCTTTGGCTTGGTCGAGTGTAGTTGGTGTGTAAATACCCATGATGTTTCCTTGGTTGGTTGGTGTGTTGGTTGGGTTGGGTTAGATGTTTAGTTTAAGGCGAATATCAAGGCGCTCCACGCGCTCGCTTTGGGGTTGACCTCGCGTGATGTACCAAGCGCGAGCGATGTTAAACCAAGAGCGCTGAGTGATCTTAAATGGGCGCCCTAGGTCTTTGCTGACGTGACCCTCAAGCTCATACTTGAGCCCGTTGTGATAATCGTCAGGGTTAATGGGGTTCACGGCGTCATATATAGAGAGGTGCTTTAGAAGGTAAGCGATCTCATCAGGTTGTAGATGACGGTCACAGAAGGGCGCGGGCTCATACGGTTTAGGCGCGGGTTTAGCGGCTGACTTTACACCATCATAAATAGTATAGAGTAAGCCCACGATCAGCATGAGCGCCATAATTACAGCCGGATCAATGTAGTTCATCACTTGCTCCTCAGCTCATCAAGCTCAGCCTCAGCCCTAGCTAAGCGGTCATGGCGAGCGACTGTGGTGAACATGTCAGGCGTGTAAGTCTTCCCAGTGCAACGTGAGGCAGCTACAGCCAAAGAGGAAGCAATGTGAATACTTGGGATAACTTCACAAGCGAGTATGCGGTAAAGGTAGGTGACTGAGACTTGAGCCTCACTAGCAAACGCGCTCAGTGAGTAGCGCTCGACCTTGAGGTCATTCTTTAATTTATCCTTGAAAGTCATCTTGACTCCTTATCTGTTGTGGATGGTCAACACCTACTAGCTTTTTTACACTCTGTCAACAATAAATGTACACTCAGTGTATAAAAAGCATAAACTGAGGGTAGACTATTTATACCCTATGTGTAAATGCAGGGTTGACCCACGGTGACACTTATGGCAAAGATGAACGCCCAACCAACACAATGGAGCTCTGATGAAAGAGATCGACGTAAGGAAAGCGATAGGGCTAGACCCTGATTTAACCACGGCTCAGAAGTACACTCTCATCATGATGTGTCTTAAGCTCGACTGGGAGACGTGGACAGGAAGAGTCAGCGCCCTGGGCATCAGCAAGATAAGCGCCCAAAGCGACCGACAGGTCAAGAGACACCTGAGCAAGCTCAAGGCTTCAGGGTGGATCATGAGGATAAGTGACAGGAGGACTGACAAACCTCAGCTCAACCACAGGTCAGACACGGCGCTCAACACCCTCAAGGCTCAAGCCATCCTCTCCACCTATAGTGTCAATTGTGACACTGTGGGTCACAGTGACATATTGGGTAACAGTGGCGAAAGTGTCACAGTAATGGACAGTGACATAATGGGTAACAGTGGCGAAAGTGTCACCATGGGATACCTAAAGTGTCACAGTAACAGTGGCGAAAGTGTCACCATTGAGGACAGTGACATAAAAGGTAACAGTGGCGAAAGTGTCACCATGGCTGACCCAAAGTGTCACAGTAACAGTGGCGAAAGTGTCACCATGACAGTGGCGAAAGTGTCACACAATATAAACTATATTCAACCTATAAAAACTATAGAAAACAAAAACAGCAGCTCTGAGGACGATGAGGCAGGGCTAGACCCAGCGCGCGAGCGCGAGGAGGAAGACCGGGCTGAGAATTGGGATGACATCATGAGCCGTCATGAGCCTCCTGAGCCGGTGGAGTTCCAAGACGGTAAATTGTTTTATTTATCTCATATAAAAGACGAGACTGAATACAGAAGACAAGTTCAGGCATCTATTGACCACAATAACGCCTATGACATCAGGCGGGCTCTCTTTGCTGCTAATGGTGAGCTGTACACCTTGATGATCTCAGAGCGAATCTCACCAAGGTCAGCTATTGATTGGGTGACAATCCAAGCTTCAGGGGAGCTCCCTGCTGTCAAGACTCAACCCGTCCCACCTCCAAAGCCGACCACAATTGTGGTGACTCCTGAGCGTCAAGAGGAGATACTCAAGGCTGATCTAGCCTGGATGAATCCAAGCTATAGAGGTAGAAAAACGAATGGAGATGGATGGTGATTGACTACCACAGCATTGACGCTGAAAACTTCCCAGCTTCTGAATGGGTGAGCTCGTCAGGGTATCTGACCACCACCCCCCTCCCATACTGTGGAGAGTGTCAAGAGGGGATTGTGTATGAGAAGCCCCCACCACCGAGCGCACCTATTGCCCGCCGTTGTCCTCTGTGTACTCCTCTCAGGGATAGGCTCAAGCGACTAGAAGACGCTCGCCTCCCCTTCCTAGCTCATCAGCACACCTTGAGCTCTTATGAGTGGGATTCTCCCAAACAACGGGAGAGGGTGGGCGCAATACTCGATTGGATTCATGGCAAGACTGACCCCATCGATAAGCCCGCGGTCATGCTGTATGGAAAGCCCGGTAATGGCAAAAGTATGATCCTTCACATCCTAGCCAAACACGCCATCTTCCAAGGCAAGCGAGCGCTGTTCATATCACATGAAGCTCTCTTTGCTGACATCAGGTCATCATGGAGCTCTAAAACAATCAACCTCCATGAGATGCTTGAGAAGGTTGACTTGCTTTGTCTTGACGAGCTTGGGGGGCTAGGTGGCGGTGGCAGGTGGTCAGACTGGTACAAGTCACAGACTAGAGAGATGATAGGGGCTATCTATGACCGCTGGGCTTCTAAGACTCTTAGCGTGATACTCACCTCTAACCTCACGCCTCAGACCATCACCCAAGATTTATGCGATAGGAACAGCGCCGTGAGGTCACGGCTCAGCTCAATCTTTGGCGCTCCTGTTCAGATGGTGGGGAGAGACAGGCGAGCGGGTAAAGATGACGGGTGGGGTTGACAGGCTAGGCTAGGGGGAGTACACACACTCATGTAGTTTTTGCCTTAATCGAGCGCGACACTTGCCGGTCCAATCGCCAGTCGCTCGTTTGGGGGTTGGAAGCCTCTCAGCTTGCTGAGGGGCTTTTGTTTTAGATGGATGGGGTTGACAGGCTAGGCTAGGGCAAGTAGTGTGCCCTTGTCGAGCGCCGTGACCTCTTGGTGCTCGATGGGTTGTGAGCCTCCTCTCTCTGCGTGATTCCGGCAAGAAACTTCAGAGATTGGGGGCTTTGTCTATTTCTAGGAGAGCGCTATCTTAAGCATCCTATCCATTCCCTCGATACTCTTAATGCAGTCACGAGCGGCGGCGGCGTAGTACCTCATTTCAGCTTGGGCGTGGTTATCAAGCCTCAGCTGTAGGAAGTGTATGAGCGCGTGAAGAGAGCAGCTCCAGAAGCACTCACTCATAAGAGACAAGGGCAACACGGCGCGGGCTTGCTCTTTAGCTACTCCCATAGCCAACAGCTCACGATAAACGCAAAAGTTTGCGGCGCTCGCCCTCTGATAAAGTAACTCGACCGATAACGCGGCGTGGTCTGGCATAGCGCCCCCTGACCCTTGCTTCACCTTCTCTGAGCTCTCGCGCCATTCTGAGGGTTGCCACACATCACCCTCAAACTCTACATATCTCCCGCTGATCTCATTCCAAGCGCACCCCACTTGATGCTTCATCCATTGGCGCAAGATGAAGATGGGCGCCTTGATGTGAAATTGAAATTGAACGTGTCTAAATGGTGAGGTGTGCTTATGGGTCCACAGGTACTCAATAAGCTTCCAATCCTTCTCACTCATCTCCTCTGAGCGCTTACCCATTGACACCCTAGCGCTGTTCACCACTGACAAGGGTGAGCCCATGTGATCGACCAAAGAGACAAAGCCGCCCTGTGTTGTTATTTTGTTTTCAATCATGTAACCTCTTTCACGGTTGGATGTATGTACCCATAGGGCGGGGGTTGATGTTTAATTGACGCCATTGACCCTCGCCCGCCTTAAATAATGGAGAGAGAATGAACCATATTATCTTGATTGGCAATGTAGGCAAGGACCCCGCCGCGAGAGGTCAAGAGCGAAACATCGCCAGCTTCTCCCTTGCTGTTGATGAGCGCCGCAAGGGTGGAGAGAAAATCACCCAGTGGTTTAATTGTGTAGCCTTTGGGCGTACAGGTGAGAGCATCATAAGCAACGTGACCAAGGGCTCAACCGTTGCCATCACCGGCAAGCTAAAGACCAACACATGGGAAAAGGACGGGGTTAAACAACAAGACGTTGACGTCATCGTGAACACTTGGGAGTTTGTGACAGGCAAGCCCAAGCACAACGCCATAGGCAATCAGGGAGCTCCTACTTGGCATCCTGACAGCGACAAGTGGGGCTGACTAATAACCTGACTAATGGACAAGCGGATGACGGACATTGAAAAATTAGAGAAGATGGGAGAGCGCCTAGTGTTTATGAGGCGCCGCGCTATATCAAGAATCATGAGGGTCTTTCGCCTTAGCCTTGATGATGCTCAGGATATTTATCAGGACACCTGCATTTATCTCTTGGATAAAGGGTGGAGGCGTTTAGACATGTATGGATGTATTGACGCCGCAATCATGCACACCACCAAGCTCAGAGCTATCAACCACTTCAGGGATCAAAAGACCAAAGACGATAAGCACCTTGAGATATTTAAGACTAGCCAACATCCAACCAACAGCACCCCTAAGAGCTGGGACTTTGAGATTGACAGGGAGGTGCTCAAGGCTGAGATGGCTAGTCATTTTAAGACGCGAGGGCAAAAGATAGCAGCTCAACATTTCTTTGATGAGGGGCTCAACAGGAATGAGATCGCCCGTGACTATGGTGTCAATTTAAATACTATTCAGGGTGGCTTTAGGAGCGTGAGGCTCTACTTGAGGAAACATCATGGCTAAGAAGAAAAGCAAAGAACAGCTTGAGGCGCTTAAGGGCTTGGCTCAGCGAGAAGTGATTAAAGATGAGACCATCAACGCACGCGCACAGGACCCTAGGTTCTTGGAGATGTTGGAGCGAATTAAGGACGGTCAATCAATACGCGGCGCTTGTGGTCTATCTAAGTTCAGCAAGGCAACTCTCTACCGTTGGATGGATAAGCACCCTGAGATTAAAGAGCTTGTTGAGGAGGCTCTTGATGAGGGCTTTGGGACAATCGAGCTCAACCTCATGAGGTCAGCTTCACAGAGTGATGATAAGGACTGGCGGGCGCTCTCTTGGATGTTAGCCCGGCGCTTCCCTGCTGAGTATGGTGAGAAGAAGGAGCTTGAGATAACCGCCAAGAAAGAGGACGGTATCCCTGAAGTGATCGCCATGATTGAGCAGACTAACGCCATGATGGTAGATGAGCCCAAAGACGACTAAAGCATGAGCCGCCCCCCCCACCCTCATAGGGGAGGCAAGCCCAAACAAAAGAGCGGGATTGTTATGACACAGAATAAACTTCAGATCAACCGCCCATCTCTGACCTCTACTTGGACTAAAGCCCAAATGGAGGCGGCTGCGGTTCGCATCCATCAGCGCTTCCAAGGTTTGTTGGTCTCGATTATCGAGAGCGCTGACTGGGCAAACTATCGCCTGACCAAGAACCCTATAGAGGCGGGGCGCCCTGCCTTCCCTGAGCCGGGGGAGTATTGCGACCTCATACTTCAAAAGAGGAACGGTGAGGCGGTTGTCGCGTTAGAGGTCAAGACTAAGCACGCTAAGATAGATGACCGCCGCCCCATTTGGTCAATACTCGATGAGGTGCTCGACAGGATGGGTCCCAAGCTCACCAAGCTTCAAACCATAGCTCATGAGGGGGATGCCCTGTGGGTGGTGGCGCTTGGCATATATCGCGCCCCCTTCCAAGCGGCGGCGGTCAACT
>Ga0208149_1000590_pt1 | contig 13858 bp, 15 predicted proteins | sample DEB08_DNA_15_FD_184533 | JGI IMG/M metagenome (GOLD analysis project Ga0208149, IMG submission 184533) | Aqueous microbial communities from the Delaware River and Bay under freshwater to marine salinity gradient to study organic matter... | ecosystem: Environmental > Aquatic > Marine > Coastal ... | reverse complement strand
GACGTGGCGAAACTGACTTACCCGAATGATTTGGTGACAGTGAAAGTCGGTAAGAACGGCAACACCATCTACGCAAAAAACGAAACAGGTAATCAGGCGTCGCTTGAATTGCATGTTCTCCGTGGCTCAGGCGATGACAAATATTTAAACAGCCAACTTCAGGCATACAAGCTTGATAGCGCAGGCTACATTTTGATGAACGCGGAAGTCATCAAGGTCATCGGTGACGGTGCCGGAAACTTGACACGCGACACATACGTGCTGACTGGTGGTGTCATTGCGAAACCAGTTGAAGCAACTGTCAACGTTGAAGGCGACACCGAACAAGCGATGAGCGTTTACACGATGCAATTTGCAGTTGCTCCGCGCGCTATTGCTTGAACAAGCATCAATATGTAACTTGACGGGGATGGTTCATACCATCCTCTTTTTTTTGTTTAGGAGGCATACATGAGCGAACACGATTTACCATCCGGTGCAAAGCTGCACGTGACACCGTTAGACTTCTCTGAAGCATTCGCCGTGTTTCAGCAGGTAGCGAAAATCATCGGCTTGATAGAAGTTGACTTGCAAGGCATTGAGCTCGGAAAGGACTTCATGGCTCAAGACCTAATGAAATTCAAACGACCGCTCACCCAGCTCCTGAGCAATTCAGACATCGAGAAAGCCGGCAAGCAATGCCTCAAGAAATGCACGTATGACGGGCTGAAAATTGACGACAGAACATGGAACGCAGTCGAGGCACGTAAGGATTATTTGTTCGCTATATTTTTTGCTTTGAAGGAAAACTGTTCGCCTTTTCTCGAAGGAGTGCTTTCAGATTCGAAGGTCTAAGAAAGCCTCCTAAATTCAAGACCCCGACCATGCACATCGACATGACGATGGACAGATTCATGCTATGTGAATTGTCAGCAGCGGGCTATGGTTCACTGTCAGACCTTATGCAAACACGAGCCGACGTCGTTTGTGACGCTTTCGACCATTTGCGTTCCATGAGAGAATACGAGCAAAGATTCCACGAGCTAAACGAACCGGGGGAAAAATGAATATCGGTGAGTTGTTCGTCAAGCTCAAGCTCGGCGAAGACAAACAAAACAATGCAAGCGTAGGTAAATTTAAAGCGGGTCTTGGTGTGCTCAAAGACAAAGCGATGGACTTTCGCAAGCAAGCGCAATTGATTGCACGCGAGAAGTTGCCGCAATTCTTCCGTGAGAGTGAGTTTGGTTCAATCGGCTTTCTCGGCAAGCTGACCGATATAATTGGCAAGGCGAATTTAGTCCGCGTAGCTATCCTCGGTGTTGTCGCTGGGATGGTGAAGCTGACCTCACGAGCGGCGGAAGCATCGGAACAGCTATTCAAGTTCGGGCTCAACTCAGGCATGAGCACAACGGCATTGCAAAAGTTGCAAATGCAAGCGGAGCAAACCGGAGTGGAAGCGGACGAGGTGGCAAACTCGCTCCGTGAATTGCAGTCAAAGTCAATGGATATTCAACTTGGGCGCGGTGACGCCGGAGCGTTTCAGCTCGCCGGTGTGAGCTGGTTTGCTGATGCCGAGACGCAATTGAATCAGATTGAACAAATGCTCAAAACTCGCCCAGCGGCAATGGGTACCAAGCTTGCAATGGACATGGGCTTGTCCGAGGAAATGATTACGTTTCTGAGATTGCGAGCGTCAATAAAGCCAGCCGACCAAGGGCTGATACTTTCACCGGAAGAAATTGGCGAGCTGAAAGAATTCTCAATTGAGTTCAAGGCAACGTGGGCAGCGTTTCAGCGTGCTTTGACTAAACTTGGTGCAATGATTTTGCCAATCACGAAACCATTCATGGAATTCGCTCGGCGCTTAGCGCGAATCGGTACAGAAATCATCGGTTGGATGACGGCCATCGAATCACGTAAGACGATAATCCTATCAATAATCGGGGTAATAGGAACAGCATTGGCTGCTGCATTTTTTCCCGCAACGGTGACCATCCTCGGCATAGTCGCAGCACTTGGAGCGGTGCTACTTGTGATTGATGACATCGCAACTTTCTTGCGCGGTGGCGATTCGGTCACGGGGCGAGTGTGGTCTACGCTTTCCAAAAACTTCACAACTGAAATCGAAGTCATCAAGGGCGCGTGGAAGTTGTTCGTGGATTGGATTATCGGAACCGGCAAAATGATTGGCGAGGGATTGTTTTCATCGTTCAAACTGATTTACGATTTATTCACAAACCCTGAGAAAGTCCTCGAAGACGCAAAACTCACAGTCAAAGGTGTCGGTGAGTCAGTCATGGAGAAGGGCGCTGACCTCGGTAGCGCAATCAAGGGCTTTTTTGGCTTCAATGAGCCGGCGATGATTCCAGCAGTTGCACCCACTCCGGCAATGGCTGGCGCAATTTCAACGATGAATCAGAATGTACAAATCAACGTCAACGGAACCGGCGACCCGAAAGCTGTGAGCGAAGAAGTTTCCAGACGCTTGCGACAAGAAACATCTAACGCGGTTTACCAAATGCCGCGACAGGAGCAATGACAAATGGCTGTCGTATCAACTTTGCTCTCTGCAACTTCAGGCGCTACGAGTCTTGTCCAAAAGGGTGGCTCAATACTTTCACTAGCAGGTGCAACCGCCGCGCTTGTTAAGCCACAAAACACGGTCAAAGGAATTGACGGGCTGGTGTTTTCAATTCCAGAAAACGAGACGCTGCAACTTCAGGCAGCAATCACCGACCACGCGGTCGAAGACAATTCGATGATGCAAGACCACGTCACCATTCAGCCAATACGAGTCACTCTTGTAGGCAAAGTTTCCGAGCTGGTTTTGACAAAAAGCAAAATCGAACAATATGCCGAAACGGTATTGAACGCTTTGACTTCAGTCGGTGTTCTGTCTCCGGCGTTCAGCACATCGGCGACTCAGACACTTGCACGTTTAAAGCGCACTCAGCAGGCAACTGAACAGACATTGGACAAATTGAAGAACATCAAGGACATCGTTTCCGGCAATCCGACGCGGACAAAGCAGCAGCAATATTATCTTGAAATCAAGCAATTTTTCTATGGTCGAAGCTTGCTGACCGTCGAAACGCCGTGGGAAACTTTCGAAAACATGGCAATCGAAAGTGTTTCTTTTGACCAAGATGAAACGACAAGCGAATGGACATCCGTCACGGTGTCACTCAAGCAAATCACGCTGGCGAAGACTAAACAGCTCACGACAGAAATCAAAGGGCGAATCAAAATACAAAAGGCAGCAGTAAGCGAGAAAGGAACCGTGCGCGGCAAGGATAAGAGTTTTGCAGCAGCCGGTGTTGATAATGCTCTCGGTTTCGTCAAAAAGATTTATAACGCGGTCGTGCCACAATAGGAGTTTTTCGATGTTCCAGATTGAAGGGCTCACCGAGGAGCCAAAACAGCGTTACAAGTTGCCGATTGAAAACAGCGGCATTGAAGCTGACTTAACTTTGTACTGGCGTGACACCCAAAATAGTTGGTACTTCGATTTAAGTTATGATGATTTCTCGGTTCGTGAAATGCGGTTGTGCTTTATGCCAAACATTCTTTTGCAATTCGCTAACCGCATTCCGTTCGGGTTGTTGGTTGAAACGAAAACCTATCAAGACCCGATGACAATCAACACATTCATCGACGGCACGACAACACTGTACATTTTGAATCAAACCGAGGTGCAAGAATTAGAGGCAGAGTATGGATAAGTTTCAGCGCAAATATTTGTTGCGAGTTGCCAAAGCGGAAGGCAGCAATGAGGTGCTGGATATTGCCACGCCATTTTCATGCGACTTCAACATCATGCGGTCAATCAACGGCTCAGCAAACACGGGCTCTTTTACGATTTACAACTTGAACCCTGACACTCGTAGGTTGATTTACAAAGACCCGTTCTCAATTGAATTGCGCTCGATTCAATTCTTTGCCGGTTACGATAATGACGGCAACGAAAACTTGCCAATGCTGTTCAATGGCTTTGTGAAACAAGCAGAATCGTACAGACAGGGAGCTGACTTTCTAACCGTCATCGAGGCATTCGATGGTGGCTATGCGATGACTGAAGGGCAAGCGCAAACGACCGTAAACGCAGGGCAGAAGATTCAGGAGGTATTAACTGGACTCATGAAATCACTCCCCGGAATCGACGGGGCAACCGTAGGCGACGGGTACGAAGACGTGACGAAACGCGGGCAAACTATCTTCGGCAATCCGGTCGAATATTTAAGAGTAGCGAGCCGTCAAAGATTTTTTATAGATAAGAATCACGCTTACGTTCTCGCCGATGACGAAATACTTCCGGGTGATATCGGCAAGATTGACGCCAGCACCGGACTTATAGGGACGCCACGCAAGAACAAGCAAACGGTTGAGGTCGAGCTAATATTCGAGCCACGTGTGACGATCTGTCAGGCGCTTGAACTAGAAAGCATCACGTTCCCTGAGGCGACCGGTACATATCGAGTGATTGAAATTGAACACCAAGGGCTCATATCGCCTCAAGTCGATGGGCGAGTGACGACTCGTCTCAAGCTTCAGATTCCACCAGATTCAAAACTCTTTAAACTTGTGAGGCCTTCATGACGGACTTGCAATTTCCAAAGGCAGCGCCAAACACAGCCGACATGCTGAATCGAGTCAAGTACGATGTGAGTCGGGAAATTAACTGTCACCTGATTTGCAAAATTGAAAGCATCGACGCAGCGAAGAACACGATAACGTGCTCTAGTGCATTCAAAAGACGGCTAAGTGACGAACGTGAGCTAGACTATCCATTGTTTGTTGACGTGCCTCTTTTCGTGCTTTCTGGCGGTGGCGCTCATTTGTTCATCCCGCCTAAGGTCGGTGACTGGTGCATTCTTATGTTCAATGACCGCGACATCGATGACTGGTGGTATTCAGGCGAATTGCGGGCACCAGCGTCTCCGCGTGCTCATTCGCTTTCAGACGGCATGGCGATTGTCGGCATCCGACCACAAAGCAATCCGCTTGAGCTCGCTCTTGATGCCGTCATGCTGAACGCTCTTGAATTGCCCATCACCATCAAAAACCAAGATTGCGAAATCGCTATTAATGCGGGCATAACGCTCGATGGCAAAGCAAAACCGCTCAACCTAAAGACCGATGAAGGCAACATAACGATTGACGGAAAAATAGAGGTCGATGCCAAGGCGAATAAGTTGGCGATGAAAAATTCTGCGAGTGATTTGAAGACCATTCTCGAAAAAGTAATAGATGACCTTGTGACTGAAATCAAATCCGGAGCGCCAACTGTCACAGCATTAAACACTCCCGGAACTATGGCTTATGCGACGATAGATATAACAAAAGCCGCATTGAAAACACAAATCGCTCAACTATTGGAGTAAGTCATGACTGCTACATTTCGGGGCTCTCGCCTCACCGATGATTGGGTATTTGGCAAAGGGCTGTCGGATTACATGTCGGACGACGACGCGATAGCAAAAGACATCGAGACGAAGGTACGCACTTTCCGAGGTGAGTGCTTTTTTGACGGAGCGGTCGGGGTACGGTGGTTTTCGATTCTCGGTCAAAAGGATATCGTTTTGACGCTGCTCGAAATCAGAGAAGTTATATTTAACGTAGACGGTGTGACGGCTGTCACTGATTTACGAATCGAACCACTAAACGATGAGCGCACGCTTGTGCTACGCTATTGGATAGACACCGTTAACACAGTCGGCGTGCAAGGGAGCGTGGAGTTATGAGTAACTACGTCGATTCAACTGGGCTTAATCTCGAAAGCCTAGAAACAATTGTCACTCAACTGGAAGACAGCTTTAAAGCGATTTACGGTGCGAATATCAATCTGGATGCAAACTCGCCCGATGCTCAGATGCTTAATATTTTCGCACAAGCAAAAGTGGACTTGCTTGAACTCGTCAGTCAAGTTTACGCAAGCTTTGACCCAGACCAAGCAAGCGGAGCGGTTCTTGACCAACGGCTAAGCATCAACGGCATCAAGCGACGCGGTGCAACTTTCACACGAAACAACGTGACAGTGACGACTGACCGACCGGTGACTTTGCTTGGCCGCGACACTTCAGAAACACCATTCACAATTTCCGACGGCTCTGGAACTAAGTTTGTGCTCGAAGAAACGGCAACGCTTATCACCGGTGCAAATACCAAAATCTTTCAAGCCGAGCTCGCCGGTGCGACGCAAACACTCGTCAATACGCTCACGACCATTGAAACGATTACGCTCGGTGTTCTGTCGGTGAACAATCCGACATCACCGATTGCACAAGGTGTTGCTGAGGAAACCGATTCAGCTGTGAAGATTCGTCGCAGACAATCCGTATCACTTCCCGCTATCGGCGCGCTTGATGCAACTCAGGCAGCGCTGTTTGCGGTCGATGGTGTGACCGATGCCATTGTTTACGAGAACGTAAACTCCACGACCGACGCTAACGGCATTCCGGGGCATTCGATTTGGGCGATTGTTGACGGTGGAACTGATGCCGATGTAGCCGCTGCAATTTACGCCAAGCGCAACGCTGGCTGTGGCATGAAGGGGACTGAGCAAGTCACTATCACGCAAGCGAACGGAACGGGCTTTGTCGTCAAGTTTGACCGACCTGTTTTTGAAGACCTTTACATTGCGCTTACAATCACATCTCTTGATGCTGGTCACACGATTGACGATGAATTTCTAAAACAACAAATCTTTGAGCAAATCGTTTTGAAAATTTACGAACCAGCGGACTACACAGCAATCACGACGCTTGTCAAAACTCTCGACCCGCTCGCAGTCGTCACCGACGGTGGTGTGTCGCTGACAGCAGGCAGCTATGAAGGTTTCATTTACCCTAGCTCGATTCAAAACAGATTCATATTATCGACAACCCGAATAGCAATCACGGTGGTGTGAGATGGCAACGGTTGCACAAATAAACGAAGCGGCAGCGTATTATAACAACTTGCTGCTTTACCAATACCAAGGTTTACCGAAAGCCACTGCGACGATTGACGCTCTGGTAAGACAAGCGATTTGCGACCTTGTTCCGTTGGACGTGCGAGATGCTTTTAATATCGACACGGCCGTCGGTCCTCAGCTCGACATCCTTGGAAAGTATATCGGGTTTTCGAGACGCGTGCTCTCACAACCTGCAAGAGACTATTTCACGTTCGGCGACTCAGACACCCCATTGTTGGCGGTGACGGGCTTCACTGACTATGCCGGTGGACAAAACACGACGAGCGTATTTCTGCGCTACTCAATGCTGGCTGAATCGTTTTCAGACCTTGATGACGAAGACTATCGGTTAATGCTCAAAATCAAAATCGTTTTGAACGCAACCGATAACACGCTCAAAAGCATCACAGATATTCTTGCTGAGTTCTTTGGAAATGAGCTTATTTGTTTTGACGCCAAGGATATGACGATCTCGTATATCGTAAACACCAACTCGAAAAAAATCGCTTTGCTGTTTGCATCTCAAGACGCTTTGCCAAAACCTCAGGGCGTGCGTTTGACGGGTGTTTACTTGAGCGATGACCCCGCGAATATTTTCGCCGCTGCTGATTACACAGAAACGATAGTCGGTCCGGGATTTGAAGATTACAGCGCTGGCTTCACGGGCATTCACTGGTTACAATACGATGACAAAATCGCATAAGGATGAATCACCATGGCAAAAATTCTACGCTCTGAGCAAAAGATATTCGGCGACAACGTAGTCGCAACGGACAACATAGCACAGTTCGGTTCATTGAAAGCTGGCTCTCCGCTCTTCTCAAAAGACCCTGCCGTCATTCAGGCGCTCAATGCTTACCTTGAAGGCTGGAAGTCGGCGGTCGTAAATAACAACGCTCCCGCTTTGCAGGACAGCAATGCACTCAATTACCTTTGGAGCTATCAGCTCGCCTACCTTTTTCAGCAAGGCATACCCGAATGGAACAGCGGAACGGAGTATCATCTTGGTTCATTTGTTCAAGACGGAGGCGTGATTTATAAGTCGATTCAAAACACGAACGAGAACCACGCAGTCACTGATGTTGCTTGGTGGCAACCCTTCCTTGATGACGTTGTGAAGCTCGGTGTTTCTGGCGACACCGACATGAAGAAAATCTACGGATATGCTCGCATCGAGTCACCTGCACAATCTGCTTCGGCGGCTGGCAACGAGACTATTGATTGCTCACTCAAAAGCATTGCACTCAAGACTGGCGGTACAGCGACCATCACGCTCGACAACCTCGCCGAAGGTCAAACCTTTACCTTGGTGGTCACATCGACCGGATCGGTTTACACTCTCACTTGGTCGCCGACAATTAAGTGGCCGAGCGGAGTGATTCCTACGCCGACGGCAAACTCTGGCAGTCGAGATATTTATACCTTCACAAAAATCGGTGGAGAAATTTTCGGCGCTGTTACTAAAGATATGAGGTGATAATGTTTAGACCAATCACAACAAAATTATCTTTAGAGAATAGAAATATCGTGCCATCAAATTTAAATGCAGGGACTCCTTTTCCGAGAGAAATTGAAGTATCAGCCGATGGTGGAGTTATTGCGACATATGGTTTTTACAACTTATTTCCTGCCGTCGACTATGTAATGAACGGCGCCAATGGAGAAGTAATATCCACAATTCCCAATAACAATACTTGGGGACCATACGCGATCAGTGCCGATGGGTCGAAAATAGCTAGAAGCTGGCCTCGTTTCAATTCCGATACCGGAGTGGTAGAAGTTTACGATATAAAAGGAAACTTGCTTAGGACTATAAATAACCCTCGCGTCGCAGAGGATTACTTCGGCACCGGTATAGCATTATCCGGTGACGGTTCAATCATTGCTATTGCAGCTACATATTACAAAGTCGGCTCGCTTTATTTCGGTCGAGTTTATATTTACAACACTAGCACCGGAGCTTTAATAACCACGATAACTGATCCGGATGGAACAGCGCCCCAACTTAGAAACTTCGGATTCGATGTCTTGTTTACACAAGACGGAAGTAAGGTGGTCATTGGTCGGTATTATTACGATGCAAACACGTTTAGTTATGTTCGAAACTTTTTTGTGTTCAACGCGGTCACTGGTTCACTCATAAGAAATATAAGCGCACCGAGTTATTTCTTATCGCAAATGCAAATCAGTGGCGATGGTTCGCGTCTTATTATCGGGGATAACACGAAAGGGTATTTAATTGACACAAACACCGGCTCACAAATAACTGACTACACTATAACTGGTGCAAGTCCGGTTCGCATGGCGATTTCAGCCGACGGATCAACAATTGCGCTTACTCGACGAATATCGACAGCTAGTAATGTTAATTCCTACATTTATATCTTCAGAGGCAATTCCAATGTACCGGTTCAAACGATTACTACCGTTAAAGACACAGGTGACACATTAGATTTAGCATTAAATGCCGATGGGAGCGTATTATATTATCCACAACCGGACGATTATAACTTTAGCGGAGCAGTCGGTATAGTCGTTGTAAATATTTAAAAGGAGCGCAGCAATGACCACGGAAACCTTAAAGCAATACCGAGAAACCACATTCCAAGACAATTACGTTCCGCAGGTTCAGATTGTCACCAAGGGCGAGGATGGAGTTACTCGCGTCGCCAAGACCAATCCGGCAACCGGAGCGTTGATAGTCGATGCTGCTGTTACGATTCCACCGATTGTAATTCCACCGATTTCGGTTGACGTTCCCGCAGCGCTGGATGTTTTCAAAACCACCATCATCGGTCAAAGAAATAATCAGCTTGAAGTCAATTTCAAAGAAGCACCATCGGCTGGGATTATCACGAACACTTTTGAAACTGGTGGAGCGGTCAGCTATTCGAACGGTCATGCGATTTACGAGACAAGCGTAGCCGCAACCGCAAGCGCAAAAGCGGTTTCAGTTCTCACAACAAAGTACAGACCTTTGCATGAAGTTTATGCAGCGTTTACTGCTGCATTTACTTTGCCGACATCCGCTAACAGCTTTCAGCGTATTGGCTTGTATGACGCTGCCGATGGTTTCTTTCTCGGATATTCTGGATTAACTTTCGGTATCACGAAACGAGTCGGTGGCGTTGATACATTCATCCCGCGCACGTCATTCAATTCAGACTTGCTAGATGCAAATGTGAGCTCCGTATTCACACGTGACGGAGCTCCTGAAGCGATTGACCTGACAAAATCAAACCTGTTCCGCATTCGGTTCGCATGGCTCGGCTCGGCTAACATCTTGTTTGAAGCCTATTCGCCCGATGGTTCTTGGGTTGTTTTCCACAACATCAAGCAACCTAACAGCGACGTTAACCCTTCAATCGCTAACCCTGACTTGCCGATAACTCTCGAAGTGGCAAAAGCATCAGCTGACGCAACTGACCTTAAGATGTACACGGCTTGCTGGGCAGCTGGTTCGACAAGTGACCTTGAACCAGTGACGGCGACAATCACGGACAATACGTTGGCGGCTCTTTCACGCTCAGTGATTACCGGAGTTACAACGGGTGGCGGTGGTGGATACGTCAATGTGAAAGTTAACCCAAGCGGTGCTTTGACTGCCGAGGTTGAGGGAACGGTATCCGTTGATAACTTCCCCGCGACACAAGCGGTCACAGGTCCGTTGACCGATTCGGAATTGCGAGCGTCGGCTGTTACAACGTCGGTTGATAACTTCTCGGAAATTTCTGGCCTGTCGATTCCAGCCCATGATTATATTGCGTTGGGTTACACGGGTGGAAATCTGACGAGTGTCGAATACCGAACGGGCGGAGCGACTGGTACTATCGTCGGAACGCTGACACTTGCGTATTCGGGAACAGACCTTATTTCTGTGACTAAAAGCTGAGGAGTGAACAATGGCATATAAGTTTAACCCATTCACAGGAAATCTTGACCTCGTAGAAACCGGCGGTGGTGGCACTCCCGGAGGTTCAGACACACAAGTACAATTCAATGACGGTGGTGCTTTCGGTGGTGACAGTGGGCTAACGTTCGACAAAACGACGAACGCGCTCACAGTCGGAGCAAGCACAGGCGACGGTGGCTCAGCGCAAATATTCGGTGATATCACTCTCGATGACGGCGGCGTGAATACGACAACGCTGCAAATGATAACGCCGACAACGGATAGAACTATCAGCTTCCCAGATGCGAGCGGTACGGTTGCCTTGGTTGCAGGTTCAAGCGGTCAAGTCACTTACAATTCATCCGGCGTACAAGCTGGCGACAGTGGTCTAACCTATGACGACGCGGCAGGCGCCTTAACCGTTGGCGGAAAAACCGTTACGACAGATGCGCCAATCATCAATCTTAGTCAGACATGGAATAATGCAGCCACAACATTCACTGGACTAAAGCTAAATGTAACTAATACTGCAAGTGCAGCTGGTAGCAACCTGCTGGATCTGCAGGTTGGTGGGGTTAGCGCAGTTCAGGTTAGAGATAACGAAATCAAATATAGTGGTTCTCGTGTTGCCCTTTATACGGGTACAGGTGGCGGAGGCAGTGTTGATATTTCTGGCGTAGGTTCTCTTGATACAGTGCCTTTGCGTGTTGAGTATAGCCTCATAACAATTGCCAATCGAGCAAAGGTTGGCTTCACGACTGGTACTAACATTAACACTGGAGTTGATGTTGCCCTGTCCCGCGACTCCGCAGGCGTCGTCAAAGTAACCAACGGCTCTTCCGGCACTGGCTATATCAAGCAGGTTCCAGTTGCCGTGTCGGCTTTGCCTTTACCTGCAACCGTAGGCGCTGGTACACGTGGCTTTGTTAACGATGCAAACGACACAACCTTCGCGTCGGTCGTCGCTCAAGGTGGTTCGAATGTGGTTCCAGTATACTGCGACGGAACAAGCTGGCGAATCGGTTGATAACAAGCTTTTTTTATGACATTGCCTCGAAGGAGAAATAAATGGCTCTCGATTCATTGACGGTTACAATTTCTGAGAAACGAGTTTTGGATGGTCTTGTTGTTGCTGCCAATTCAGCAAGTATGTCTCCTGAGGCATATTGCAGCTTATTGCTTGAACAAGATGGGCGACGTTTTGCCGACAGTAACGATATCGGTGTTGTCACTTCGGCAGCGTTCGTGGGACGATTTACACCACAAGAATACAGTGACATCCTTGCTGCAAGCGTAGCTGCTCCCGATGCATCGATTGATGAGCAAACTAAAGCGGCACAAGTTAAGTATCTTTTGGACGAATTGTTCGCATCGCCATATGTTGCGCTTGATGATTCGCGTGCAGTCGATGGCGTCAATTTGCTAGTAAGCTTTGAACTGTTAGCGCCATCTCGACCTGAAGAAATATTGAGCTATGTTCGCCCTGAACCACGAGGTGCGTAATGGGTTTGAGATGGCGACCGGGATACGCAGGCGTTCCCGGAAAATTGATATTGCGTCAGACCTACCAAGACCCAGATGCCAATGCTTACCTTACTGCTGTAGAAGCGGCAGACGGACAAGCGCTTGAGCCCGCTGTCCGCATTGCTGTAAACAACTTCATCGTCGGTTGCAAAGCTGACGGTATTTGGAATGCTATAAAGGCGAGTTGTATTCTTGCTGGCGCGAGGACTCTCGATGGAGCATTGGTGCCGCTGGTGGGGACTGCACCAACAAGTTTCAATTTCGTCTCGGGAGATTACAACCGGAAGACGGGACTGGTTGGGGATGGGGTTTCAAAGTATGTAAACGCGAATATAAAAGACAACGAACAGGGGATAACTCTAAACAATATGCACCTTTCGGTATACAAAACCGAAACAGGATCGACGGTTGGTGTACGATATTTAATTGGAACGAATGATTCAGAAATGTACACAAACGGATCGAATTTAATTACACAGAGCCGAGCCAACGCAGTGATTTCCGGAGCGGCGACAGATAACGACTTTATTGGGTGGAGCAGAAATATTTCTACTGGTTATGACTATCGAGTGAACTCAGTAACGACCGCTCAAGTAATAGCTTCAACTTCCGTAGCAAACGCAAATATTGGAGTTTTCGCACGAACCACACCATCTATATATGGCACCCACAGACTAGCATTCTACTCGATAGGCGAATCACTCGACCTCGCATTGCTAGATGCTCGTGTATCAACTCTAATTACAGCCATCGGAGCGGCGATACCATGAACGTACTACTTTTTAGTGAAGCGGAGGTGCTGCGATGAGTTGGGTTATTACAGGTTTTGAGAAGTACAAAAGTGATCCGTACAGGAATCAAGTGAGCCTTCTGCTTCATGGTGATGGAGCCAACGGCAGCACCACGATTGTGGATAGCAGTCCGTCGCCTAAGACGGTGACAGCGTTTGGTGATGCACAGATTAGTACTGCGCAAAGTAAGTTTGGCGGGAGCAGTATTGCGTTCGATGGGACTGGTGACTATTTAACCATTCCACCTAGCGCAGAATTCGAATTCGGGACAGATCCGTTTACCGTTGAGTTTTGGATTTACCCTACTACGTCAACGGCAGGTAGAGCGGTTTTCTGTACTGTTGACAATGGCAATCTCGATACAGGCGGGATTGATATACTTGGTATTTCTAGCAATCTTTACTTTTACTTCACTGGAAATGGGATTACCAACATAGCTGTTAGTCTACCGACACTAAACACTTGGAATCACTACGCTTTTGTAGGTGTTAGTCCGACTGATACACGTGTTTATAGAAATGGGACGCTTGAAGGTACTTCTAGTACATCAAGAAACATAACATATACTGGTCAAAATGAGCTAGTTGTCGGAGCAAGGCATGGTGGCGGAGCTACTGGAGTAGGACCAATCCAGAATTTTTTTGACGGCTACATCGAAGACCTCCGCATCACCAAAGGCGTTGCCCGCTACACCAGTAACTTCACACTACCGAACGCGCC
>Ga0208149_1000588_pt1 | contig 13867 bp, 18 predicted proteins | sample DEB08_DNA_15_FD_184533 | JGI IMG/M metagenome (GOLD analysis project Ga0208149, IMG submission 184533) | Aqueous microbial communities from the Delaware River and Bay under freshwater to marine salinity gradient to study organic matter... | ecosystem: Environmental > Aquatic > Marine > Coastal ... | reverse complement strand
GCAACATTACTTCTTCTTTGAATTCCCTAAGCACGATCATCAATGATGCCTTCAGTCTGATGATTGGCGCAGTTCAACTGCAAGCAACGATTCTGGAAGCGCAAGCGTCAAATATAGAAGCAGCAGGTTCGTCTGCTGGAAAACCAATAACTTTGCTGGCAGGTGGTTCTCTTGCTAGTAAATATGGCAAATATCCTACAGGTGTGGCTGCAATTGGTGCAATTCCTGTTAACATGCAAGACAACGTTGACTATACAAACGGTGGATTGAGTCCGGGGTTTCAGGTTGCTTCAGCATTAACACCAGATCAGCAATTTGCTTCTATTTATAACAAACTGACTGCGACTGCTCCTCAATATTTAAACAAGCCTTACTATGTCCTTTTATCTGCACAGTCAGGTACAGAGAGTGAGCCAAGACTTTTAGCGTTCGATGAGATTACAAAGGCCAGAGACTTCTTCAATTATTATTCTACAACCACAGGATTGTACGGGTGGGACGCACCTGTTTTCAAATACGGCTTTAGACGAGGTGGACTTGTAGACCCAATGGACACGATTCCAGCCATGCTGAGTCCTGGCGAATATATTCTTTCACCAGAAACCGTCCGCAGATATGGCGTCAGCAATCTGAATCGCTTGAACTCTGGCGACAGTGCAGCACTTAACGCAACCTCAGACCCAGAGGTGAAAAGATTACTGGCTGAATTGATTGTTGCCGTCAGAGAGAACGACACCGAGGTGAATGTTTATACAGATATGGCAGGCCAGACAAAAGCAGGCATTGAAGAATTCAGAAGCGAGCTGAGAGAAAGAACGAGACGGCAAGGCGACCAGTATATCCCAGCGAGGTATATCTGATGAGCCAGTTACTTGCCACGATCACGGTTGATGGAACAGCATACCGAGGTTCGATTCGTGGCTTTGCTGGTCAGAATTTTTACCAGCCTTTCGTCAAAAGAATGCCGAGTTTGGAACTTGGACAGGTTGAGGACTCAGGCAAGATTGGTGTGAAGTTCGGTAATATCACACTGACGAATGACTACCTGTCCGCAAGCCATCCATTCGCACTTCAGCGCTATGAAGATTTACTCACTGCACCTGGGCTTTATCCAACAAGTCTCAAATGGGGAGAAGCCGGAAGTGACTTGTTTTCTGGCAATATCTTCTTGCAAAGCGTGACCGATACAGAACTCACCTTTGCGCTTACAGACACCGAGTTTACCAAAGGTGCTAGACCTTTTACGCTGACCGAAAACTTTGCCTTTGTCGAAGCTGTCATTTCTTCAGGCGCAGGAACTCCGGTTTCCATCACAGCCTTAAATCACGGCTTTGTCACAGGAACGGTTGTCATTTTCGAGCAAATGGATTCCTACGGTGAGCTGCTCGAATATCAATCGGTTGCAGTAGATAACTATTATTACGTTGTCCGCACTGGTTCAAATACGTTCACACTACAAGATAAGGATTTTATTCCGGTGACAAGTGGCTATGGCACAACCGGAACCTTTACCTCTGACGGTAACACGCACCGAGTTGGTGTGCCGCTTCGAGTGCCGTTTTCTTGGGGAATTATCAAGAACGCTACGCCAGTTGTCAAAAAACGCGACGATGAAGTTGCCAATCCAGACTTACAAACGAACAACAGCAGCTACCCGATTGAAATTAGAGAGGATGGGGTTTTAATTTACTCGACGGATAACACAAGTTCAGAGTTCTGGAATGGTTCAGGCGGAAGTGGCGTTGCCCCAACTTCAACCGTGATTAAGCTGAACTCTGCGACTACTGGAGGCGTGCTTTCAATCTCAGGAATCAGCAACCGAGGCTCAACGCTTTCGAGTTTTTATAGTCACGTTGCCACTGAGCTTGGGCTAACTTTAGACACGAGCTATGCCTAATGGCAGGAGTCAATTACAACACCGACACCACGATCAGCGACGAGCAAGTAAACGATTCGCCTGTTGAAGTCCGGCTTTCCGTAACCGTTGAAATCGACACGAATGGAACGCTGACCGTCCGCTCTTTAGCGGTAGCCACGACAGCTTCAGAAGTTGAAATCTATAGCCCATAAATGGCACAAGCAACCACACGCAACGAGCCTTTGATTGACTTTGCGGCTGATACTGCCAAGGCCGCGAATTTATTATTACAAATCAGCGGCACAACGCTGAGAGTAATTAACCGGATTCAAACTGGTGTGGCAGCCGCAACGGTGAGAACGCCAGAATTGCTTCAATTGCAATTAGCGCCAGCCTTTCCAATTAAAAAGGTTTTCAGCGAGTATGAATTCAATACGCCTTATCCAGATAGTGTCACGCTTGCGCAAGAAACAAAATACGTTGAAGTGCCGAACTTAGGCTATGGCGAAGAACAAGGCTATGACGCACTGTCAACAATTGAAGAGAAAGTCATTGAGTATTTACGAGCGATACTTCAAAGCGAATCCGCGCCTATCTGCACGGCTCGAATTTTTGGGATTAAAGACAATTATTTACTAGGTTATCGAATCATCTGCATTGACGAAAAACAAAGCATCAAAGCCACAATCACCATTACTTCCATTATCTATAGCTTTGATTCTGAAGAGACAACCATCAGCGGACCAACAGAAATCGACTTTGTAAGGTTTGAGTGAAAATCATTTACACGAATTCAATCACAGGCGTCAGCAGTTCAGCGACTCAATTGTCGAGCGATTATGCAATCGCCAAAGTCGAGAACAATTATCCAAAGCAGGCTTACATTGCTGATGCGGCAACGGCAACGGTGACGGTGACTTGTGCAGGTGCGGAAGCCATTTTTTTCTCTTACTTGGCAGAATCGGTAACAGTCACATTCAAGGATTCAGGCGCAAGCACTTTATCGACAGAAACGTACTCGAACACCTACACACTCAGCGAGCAATACCTACTCAACGAGAAAACCCATTGGAATGATTCGGTTTTTGTGGCTTGTCCAGCGACGACCAACACGGTTGAGATTGCTTTAACCAACTCGACAGACATCAAAGGAACGCTGGACGGTTGGGTTACGGCAAGCAATGGGAATCTAGGCAGATTACAAGCGAGTGCTGCAAACATTTATTTTGAAGACTATCCACAAATCCGGCTTGGCGCTTTTGTTTCTGATGGGGTTTTTACCGAGCAAATCAACCGAATCACCGGAGACGGCACAGGCTCAGAAGATTTACAACTAACCGGAAATGGTGGCTCAAACTTTACGGTTTCTTCAATGAAGTTGCCGCTCATCGTCAACACGATTCGAGCCGGAAAAGTACTGGAAACCTACAATCCAAACGTAGGCATGTCGATCAGCCGCGATTCGTTTGGAATCAAACAAGAAAGAGACAGCGGGCTGGTTTACCGATTGGGTGAAATTCGCAGAAGATTCAGCGGTTCAGTCCAAGTCTTAGAATCCGAGAGAGACACAGCAACCAAAGTCTTTGCTGGACTGAGAATGCAACCTGTAGCCGCGCAGATTCTAGGTTATCAAACCAACACGGCAGTATTCGGAAGTTTCTTTGAGCCTGCCAGCATTGCTTATTCTTATCCTGGCTCGCAGCTTTATGACTACAACTTTGAATTTGTTGAGCTTATCTAAATGAGTTTATTAAAAACAAACGAAATCCAAAACTATAATGGTTCGAGCTTAACGCTAACTGCCAGTACGGTTTCGACTAGCGCACAGCTAAACACGGGCGGAAATATCAGCGTGACGGGTTCGCTAAATGTTTCAGATGATTCAACGACAAGAACCAATCTTGGATTGGGAACGATTGCCACGCAAGATTCAAATAATGTTAATTTAACAGGTGGCACGATTGGCAGTGGGGTGGTGTTTCCTGCTGGGCATGTGATAACACATTCAACATATTACAGTCAAAATGCATCTGTTTATTATGAAACAACAAGCAGTAGTTATACAGATATGGGTTTGGAAATTAGTATTACTCCAAAAAATTCATCAGCTGATTCGTTTATAGTGGTGAACTTTTATGCAGGACTATCCCAAAATGATGCTTCTAATGGTGTAGCTACTATCAACTATTCCACCAGTTCTGGTGTAACTACAGAATCGTCTTCTACAAAACTCGTTAGTTCTACATACCCAATTTATATTGGAGCCTTACATAATGCTTCAGCACAAATGTTACATCAAAACTATTCAGCAAATACAACACAGTATTATCGGATATTTTTGAAAAGTAATAGTGGTGGGAGCAATGTTCGCTTGATTCATCAAAATTCTACTTTTTCATTTTATGCTTATGAGGTGAAGAAATGATAACAGAAAATCAGGCTATTAGGGAATTATATGCTGGCCCAGTCAGTTTTACTCATAATGGGGTGTTTTATCACGGTGATTTTGAAAGACCAACCGAATCCGAAATCCAAGCAAAAATTGCAGAACTTCAAGCAGCAGAACCAATGAGATTGTTAAGAGTAGAAAGAGATAGACGTATTGCTCTTACAGATTGGCGTTTTCGCAGTGACCTAACTCCATCCCAAGTCTGGATTGACTACTGCCAAGCCCTGAGAGATCTACCAGCAAACTCAACTCCTGCATTGGATGAGAACGGACAACTAACGGGCATAACCTGGCCCACACCACCTAACGACTAAGCAAAGGCCGAGCAATGCCAGAGGCACCACTAGAAATGATTAATACGATAGGAATCAACGCGTTTACTCTGTTGAGCTGCTTTTGGTATATCCGATTTTTAAATCAATCATTTAATGATGAACGTGTGAAAGCACAGGAAGAACGGGACCGAATCAGAGCAGAAGCCGCAGAAGAAAGAAAACGGTTTGATGAAAAGGACACGGCTGCCGATATACGAATTTTGGAACTACAGAAATCTAGTTATCAAAGCTTAATGACGATTATGCAGGAAACTGCAAAAGTCCTTCAAGACCTGCACACTTCAATCAATGAACTGAAGGTGTTACTGCACCAAGACAGAGCTAAATGAAATCGATTCTCACAGGTTTGGCTTTGCTGCTTTCAACGTCAGCCTATGCTTTGCCTGTTGATTACAAGACTTTGCACATTGTTTCATGGGCTTATCAGTGTTCCTTGCGACTTGCTCCCACCTATCAAATGCAAGGCATGGCTTCAAATCTCGCCATGCAATCGGCAATCAAGTTATGCAGTTGTGTCATTGACCATTACCGCGAAAATCACCGTTATGTAGATTTGCAACTTATGCCGTTACCTCAAAGAGAAGCATTTGGCGAAATGTACAGTCAAGAGTGTATTGATTATCCAGAAAAGGAGACTTGATGGAATTTATTGACCACTCAGAGCATTTTTCGAGGGACGAGCTGAAATGCAAATTTACTGGTGAATGTGGCATGTCCGAAGTCTTTTTGACGAAGTTGGAAACCTTGCGTCAGCACTACGGCAAACCTATCAGACTGACGTCAGCGTATCGCTCGCCAGAGCATCCGGTTGAAAAGGCTAAATGGAAAGACGGGAAACCCAAAAGTACGGGTTATCATGTGCTTGGAAGAGCCGCTGACTTGGCAGTTTGGAATGCAGACGGTGCGCGACTTCTTCAGATTGCTATTCAAATGAATTTATTTGGTGGGTATGGCTTCTCTTTTACCGGAAGCAATCGCTTCCTACATTTGGATGACAGAGAAGATTTGATGATCTGGAGTTATTAAAATGGAAGGATTTTTAGAAATATTTAATTCTGTTATTGAATCTGGTGGGGTAGAGTTAATGCTGACGGCAGCAGGTTTGCCGATGGCAGCGGCTGGAGTGGGAATTTATCGAAAAATGAGGAAAGCGAAGAAGATAAAGGAACAACTGACAAGTTTGTAAAACCGCCACTTACCGGAAGTGTGGCAAATCCTCTGGAGGTGGCTCCCCAAGCTGGACTCGAACCAGCGACCCAATGATTAACAGTCACCTTAGTTCTTTCGGCTATAGGCTAGACGAATGCTAGGCTTGCTGGATTCTTTCAATTTTTTCTTGCCAGTGTTTCCGCCAGTTCCCAACTTATTTACCAAGTCCACTTGCTGCAAGTGGTCACTATTTAAATAAGACATGGTTGTTTGAATCGACTGATGGCGCAGAAGCTTTTGCACCTGGACAGGATTTGAACTTTCACCAGATAATAGTTCAGTCGCAACTGTACTTCTAAACGAATGCAGCGGTTTTGCGTTTTCAATGCCTACCTTTAGCAGCGCCTTTCTCATGGATTTGGTCAAATCCCCAAGACTTGAATACAAAGGCTTTCCTCTGCCGTTGTCCAAAACGTATTTCTCGCCTTGAATATCCTGCGCCTGAATAAAATCTTTTAAATCTTCAGCTATTGGAATGATTGCGTCTTTTCGACCTTTGACTTTCCAATCCTTTGTTGAGCGCAGTTCAATTCGGTCAGGATAAACGTTGTCCCATTTCAGCGCCAGCAGCTCACCACCACGCATTCCAGTGAATCGCAAAAACCACCAAGCACGAAGCAGTACCAGAAACCGTCTTCGTTTGGTTTCGTTCCAGCCTTGTTCTAGGTGTTGCCGCAAATCTTCTAGTTGTTGAGCAGAAAATACAGCAGGCAAAGGTTTGGACGAGCGAACGCTTTTGACTTTGATGGCTGCTGGCAAATGTCCCTGCTCCCAAGACCAATTTAATATGGCACGAACTGCCCGAAGGTATGAATTACAACTATGATCTCCTAGTCCTGCTTTTCGCAATGAGAGAACAAGTTGGTCTGTGAATTTTGACGAGTGCAACCGAATCCGATAATCACCTAGAATCTTTTGGTAGCGACTGAGCTGTTGCCGATACTTGCCAACCGTCCGCTCGTCACGATTCGCTTGAACATGCGCGAGGAACAAATCCAACAACTCACTGAAAAATAAACCTTGTTCATCAGTTGCTCGTTCGACTTCTCGACTCAGCGTTTCTTTCAGCTTCAGAAATCGCTCAACCAGCAAAGCGTTCAACTGGTCAGGCTCTAAGCCTTCAGCATCCACAAAACGAATCAGAACTCGACGGTATCTTTTCTTACCAATCCATAGTTGACCAACATAGGCTTTTTGCCGTTGGTCATGGACGATTTCGTTCTTGTGGCTCAAATTTTATATTTGGTTATGTGAATATATGTGTGAATAAATTGGGGGGGGGGTAACTTTTTTGAAGCAATATGTAAAAGAATATAGTGTGGCAGGATTTTACTGGTCTTCAGATCCTAAACTGGACTTGTTGGGTAGTTGTACGTTTGGTTGTACCATTGCGGTACGTTTGTCTGATTCCGTTTTTTTTTGTCTTCCTCAAGCCTCTCAATCGTTTTCTCTAGGCGCTCTATGTAGCTTTGCTGGATATTTATCGTTCGCTCTTTTTCCTTCAGAAGTTGCAGTTCAGGATTCAAGTTGGTCGTTAAATCTGTTCTGTCCATTTCTGCCTTTATCTCTTCATAAAAGTCTAAGCCAAAAATTTCCTCAACTTTCTGCAATATTTTTTTTGCTGGATGACCTCTGCGAACTCGACTGACCTCGCTTTTGTCCAAATTAAGCTTCTCACCTAACTTGTAATCAGCATTGATTTGAAGTTTTTTCTTTAAAATTTCAATGACTTGCTGACCTTCCATAAAAAACCACGCAAAAAGTTCAAAAAAAGCGTTGATTTAATTTTCAAATTTCTGCAATATTTGAAGAAACAACGCTGAACGGTAAACTGTAAACGGTATTACAGCACAGAATGGAACTACTTACAACACTAGAATTGTCCAAGCTTTCAGGCATTTCTGTTGACCAGTTGCGGACTTGGCACAGAAAGAAGAAGTTTGCAGATTTTTCAAAACAGTTTGTCCCCAAAGGCGCAATTCTCTGGGACAAAAGAATATTGCAGAAGTTGCAGAATGATTGACGAAGAACTACGCGAAGAACTAGCAAGCATTCGGAACTTGTTGACCGAAGTCTTGGTTAATCAGGACATTCTCAGCAAAAAGATTTCCGCTGACGTTGCCATTCAGGCGACTCAGTCAGAAAGAGCGGTTGAGTTGGCGAGATTAAGAAGAACGGCAGACAAGGCAATGAAGGTCAGTGCGTGAGTTGGCTCTTTTCGCAGGCGCTGGTGGCGGAATCCTTGGGGGAAAACTGCTTGGATGGCAAACCGTCTGTGCAGTCGAAATCAACAGTTACTGCGCCAGTATATTATGTCGGAGACAAGACGAAGGAATTCTCGCGCCTTTCCCGATTTGGGATGACGTTACAACCTTTGACGGCAGACCGTGGAGAGGCGTTGTTGACGTCATTTCGGGAGGCTTTCCTTGCCAAGACATTTCAGCAGCCGGAAGAGGAGCAGGCATCACCGGAGAACGTTCGGGCCTCTGGAGTGAGATGGCGCGAATTATCGGTGAAATACGACCAAGATTTGTCTTTGTGGAGAACTCACCAATGCTTGTTTCAAGAGGTCTTGGAAGAGTCCTCGCTGACCTTGCCACGCTGGGGTTTGATGCGAAATGGGGAATTATCGGAGCGCACCACACCGGAGCACCTCACAAGCGAGACAGAATCTGGGTGCTGGCTGGGAACACCGACCGCGTCAATGAGCCAAAGATCAGAAGATTTTGCGGAAGGAAGATTACCCACGCCAGCGGAATATGTTCAGAAATGGCCTACGCCAGTAAGCTCAGACCACAAAAACAGAGGCCCAAACTCGAAACAACAAGGCTTGAGCGAATTGGTGAGAATCTGGCCCACACCATCAGCGAACAACTACGAACAGACGGATCTGGACAAGCTGCTGGAACGCAGAGAGAGAATCAAGAGCCAAGGCATCAACGGCAACGGATTCGGTCTGACGCTAGCGAATGCGGTACTGATCGAAGAGCGCAAGACTTGGGCAACACCAAGAACGAGCGACTTCAAGAGTTGCGGACCAGTGGGCAGCAAGAGCCATCACCATATGACAGAGAAACAATATCTTTGCGCTCAAGTGAAGGAGGAAGATCAACCTACTGGACATCTGAACCCAGATTGGACCGAGTGGCTCATGGGGTGGCCCATCGGGTGGACCGACTCAAAGCAATTGGGAACGGACAAGTTCCAGCAGTGGTGGAACTCGCATGGAGAACGCTTAGAGACAGTTGACTGAGCCATAGTTATTTCAACTCAGTGACCGAGTTGACGCTTTGGGAGAAGCGGCTGGAGCGCTATGGCTCATTGAACAGTCTACATGGGGAAAACAAACGTTGTTTTAGTCATAGGTCAGAGGGGTCTTTCCTAGCAGCTTGAGCAACGTTTCCCCACCAAACATGGAGTTGAACATGACCACAGCACCTACCGTACAAGCCTTGTTCTTTCGAGCAGAACGAAAATCAAAGACACAGATTATCACTCACCACACCGCACCAGCCTGGAAGAAGCTTTGGTGGCGCATTCGTCTTTTCTTTATTAACCGGAAGTATGCGAACGCTCGAAGACTTCAGAGAAGAAACTAGGCGCAAAGAGGCTTATTTTTGGGGATTGGTTCGGCAATCTGAAAGGCGTGAACCCACCTTCTGTCAGTTATACGAATGCAGTCGTTGCGGCAAGTTGTCGCACCCAAAGCATGAGCGAAACTGTTTTGATTTGAAGCCGCTAGACATATCGAAGGAAGAGAAGTTCAGCAGGTTGGACGATCCATTCAACGAAAACACTTGGGACGACAAGGCAATCATTGACGATTAGAACCTGCACGAATTGTGGCCTGAAGTTTTTGACCGAAGGCCAAGAAAAGGTTTGTGGACAAATCTGCTTAGACGAACAGAAAGCCAAGCACACCAAGCCTCAGTGTGTGATTTGCGGCAAGAAATTTAATCGCAAGTCCAGTAGTCACAAGACTTGTAGCCACAATTGTGGCTATGAGCTGAAAAAACAAAACGCTGCACGTTATCGCGACAAAGTCAGAAAGCCGAAAGTCAAGATCGCCTGCGAGCGATGCAGCAAACTGTTTTTACCCACTCGCAAAGATCAGCGGTTTTGTGGATCTAGGTGCTACAACCAGCACTACAAGAGAACCGTAATCGTTGATCCAAGACCATGCGTTGAGTGTGGTGAGGTCTTCCAGCCTAGAACTGAGCGCAACATTTTATGTAGTCAGGAATGTCGTTATATCAACGACAAAAGACGAGCCTACGTCAGAGGAACCATTCCTCGAATGCCTGGGACTTTGAAACCCAAAGAATGCGAGGTTTGCCAGAAGACGTTTCAACCAAAAGCCGGAAGCCAGAAGTATTGCTCGCCTACCTGCAACGGTTTGGTTCACCTTAAAAGAAACCGTTCAAGGCTCGACCACAATCGACTTCTTAAATGCTGGATTTGTAAAACCGAATTCAAGCCAGTGACGAGCAAAAGCCGAGCAAAGTTTTGTTCTGCTGAATGCCGCAAAGTCCACTTTGGAAATAAGGCTGCTGAGAAAAGAGAAGAGCTAGAGATTGAGGCGAAGAAACAAGTTGAGGTCAAAGAGAAGTGGAACAACGCTTCAGTCACCTCGACAGAAGTTCCGGCTGATTCACTTTTTCCAGAAGAGATTCTGGCGTTCATCAATCGTGGTGGACAAATCACGCAATACATCAATCCAGTCTGGGTGCAAGGCTCTCAGCCTTCTGAATATGAGGATGATTTTATAACAGATTAAGCCTTCTGGTTTTCCGGTTTGGGCGTCCTCCCTAAACAAAAGCCCACTTCATGTACCGGAGCAAGCGATACAGCTTATCTTGGAAGCTAAAGCTGGCTGGAAGGCGCGAATTAAAGAGAAGAATGAACATAATTGTTGATAAAGAATTCGAGTCACTGATTCCACCATTGTCTGAAGAAGAACGGACACAGCTAGAGCAGAATCTAATTGAACATGGTGGCGCTAGAGATCCATTGGTTGTTTGGCCTATGGCTGAATGGAAACCAGAAGGTGCAATAACGACTTTGCGATATGACGAAGCAAATAAAACTGATGCGCCTGAATGGGACAATCCTTATCGACAGATAATCTCATGGGAAAGCGATGATGAAGATGAAGAATATTACGAATATTACGAAGATGAATGGCCTAAAATTCTTTTAGATGGGCATAACCGATATGAAATCTGCACAAGACTAAACCTAGATTATGAAACTTGTGAGCTAGAATTTAATTCGAGAGAAGAGGCAAAGGACTGGATTGATAAAAATCAGCTAGGGAGAAGAAATCTAAATCCTGACTCTTTTACCATGTTATTAGGCAGAAGGTACAACAGACTAAAGAAAAAACATGGTGGTCATTTGCCGAAAAACTCTGAAATAAAGGAAGAGGAAACTTTTTCCTCTTCCTCACTAAGAACTTCTGAAATTTTAGCAAAAGAGCATGGCGTTACAGATAGGACTGTTAGAACTGCTGGACAGTTTGCGGAATCCGTTGAAAAGCTAAAATCAATTGATTCAGAAATTGAAGAAAAGGTAAATCGCGGAATTGCACAACCTAAAAAAGCAATAATGAAAGCCGCAAAGCTTTTAGAAAATAAACCAGAGGAATCATTAAAAATCCTTTCTGGCGCAAAGAAAATGTCTGAGGTTATTCAGGAAGAAAAGAAAGAAGAACTTGCTAAGAATCTTAAAGAAGTCGCTGCGCGAGAAGCAATTGAACCAACCGGATTGTATGACGTCATTGTGATTGACCCACCTTGGCCTATGACGAAAATTGAACGGGATGTTGCGCCAAATCAAGTTGGCTTTGATTATCCAACAATGGCTGAAGAGCAAATGGCAAATCTTCAGATTCCTGCTGATAAAAATTGCCATGTCTGGCTTTGGACAACTCACAAATTTTTGCCAATGGCTTTTCGGCTTCTTGACACTTGGAAGTTGAAATATGTCTGTTGCTTTACCTGGCACAAGCCAGGCGGTTTTCAACCATTTAACCTGCCACAATACAACTGTGAGTTTGCACTTTACGCAAGGAAAGGTGCACCCCAATTCCTAGAAACAAAAAGTTTTCCTGTTTGCTTTGAAGCACCGAGGAGTGGTCATAGCGCCAAGCCTCAAGAATTCTATGATTTTATAAACCGTGTAACAGGAGGCCGACGACTGGATATGTTTAACCGTAGAGCAATTGAAGGCTTTGACGTATGGGGCAAAGAAGCCAGCAACTTGAAATAGAATACTATTATTACGAAGACAGTTTGCCAACCTGGAAAGAAGAAAAGAAATTTGCTGACCAGTTTAATAATCAAATTATTGAACTTTTAAACAAGCACATCGGTAAAATTTCATTGCAAGTTGCGTCTGTTGACGACGATCAAACGCTAGCTACTGATTTTATTTTTAAAGAAATAAGAATTGGTTGCCGGATTCGCAGAATTGACGCTTTGCAGTATAAGCATCAATTCACAATAAGAACGCACTCTAAAGATGGAACTTCTAACAACTCTGAACTTTACAAATTATGCACAAAAACCAGAACAGCAGATTATCTGTTTTATGGATTTGGAAACGAGATAACAAAAGTGCTAGAGCATTGGTTTATTGGGGATATGCGTATATTTAGGCAAGAGATGTTAAGGCAAAGTTGCTTTAGTTTTGGACGTTCAATTCCAAACTTTGATGGAACAAAGTTCTTAGCTTTTGACCTAAACGACTTCCCACCTGAATTTATAATTGCAAAAGGTGAATTATGAACGAAAAAAACCTAATCGTGCAAGTGGCACAACAGTGCCAGGTAAAACCGGAAGAGCTGCAAGAAGTCTTGTCCAAGACGGTTTTGCCAACAGGCACAAAGCCAGAGCATTTGATGGCTTTTCTGGCAGTTGCCAAACAACACAACCTGAATCCATTGACGCGAGAGATTTACGCCTTTCCGGCAAAATCCGGTGGCATCAGCGTGGTGATGAGTGTGGACGGTTGGAACAAGATCATGAATCAACATCCACAGTTTGACGGAATCGAATTCAATCATGCAACGGATGAAAAAGGCCAAGTGGTCAGCGTCACCGCAACGATTTACCGCAAAGACCGTCAGCGACCAACCGTGGTGACTGAGTTCTTGAGCGAGTGCAACACTGGAAGCCAACCTTGGAAACAATACCCCAGCCGGATGCTTCGCCATGCTGCGATGAAACAGGCCATTCGACTAGCCTTTGGTCTATCGGGAATTACGCCAGAACCAGACGCACAGGAAGAAGAACCACCAGCACCAAAAGTCATCAATCCTGAAGGCTCACAGACCTTCTTTCTGCTGAAAGAGCAATTTGAATCATGTCAGTCTCAGGAAGCACTCGAAGAGGCAAACAGTCTGGCAAATGCCTACGCCAAACGAGGTGACTTGAAAAAAGGCGAGGTAGACCGATTGAAGCTGATTCAGAAGCAAGTAGAGCAGGACATAGCCAAGACGATGGCAACCGCAACAGAAGCCGCTTAGAGGTAATCATGATAGGCAAGCGAATCGACGGACCGTACACAGTCATTGGCAACGCAGCCGCTCAGGACGCAGAACTTAGCTGGAAAGCCAAAGGATTGCTGATTTACCTGCTCAGTCTGCCGAAGAACTGGAACATCCGAATTAGTGAGTTAGCCAATCATGCGACTGATGGCTATGACTCAACAAAGCGAGCAATGGATGAACTGCTGAAGTCTGGCTACATCAAACGTGGTCCGAGAGTTCGCAAGCCGGATGGCAAGCTTGGGGATTATGTCTATCTGCTCTCAGGTGTTCGTGACGAAATGCCTAACCTAGAAAAACCTAACGTGGATTTTCCTAGTCAGGGAAAACCTAGTCAGGAAAAACCTAGTCAGGAAAATCGCCAGCTACAAAATAAAGAATTAACAAAAGAAACAAATAACAAAAGAAACACTGAATATATTACGCACTTTGAAGGCTGGTGGGACGATTGGAAAGCAAAGGCAACC
>Ga0208149_1000584_pt1 | contig 13911 bp, 18 predicted proteins | sample DEB08_DNA_15_FD_184533 | JGI IMG/M metagenome (GOLD analysis project Ga0208149, IMG submission 184533) | Aqueous microbial communities from the Delaware River and Bay under freshwater to marine salinity gradient to study organic matter... | ecosystem: Environmental > Aquatic > Marine > Coastal ... | reverse complement strand
GCAAACATATTCTGTTGCCCATACTCATTAGTTGTTACAGTCATTATAGTTTTGTGAAGAACTGTTACACAATTATATAGCAAATATAAAGAGGGGTCAAGCCCCTCTTGTTACGGTTTCCACACCTTGTGAGTATAAATGCTTACTGAACCACCTTTTTATAAGGTCTTCCTTGCTCATCAAATCCATCAACATCAATGTAAACTGGTTCTCCATTGAAATTATCAACAGGAGAAACTAAGAGATATGGTCCAGGAACTCTATCATCTTTCGGACTATATGTTCTAAAATTAGTTGGATGGAAGTGAATTGTAATGACTTTCTTTCCAGGATTTCTACAGGTATATCCCAGTTCTCTCATGTTATAGGTAATCTTATTATCACATCCAGGAACTCCCATTGTATAATTCATTTCATCAGAAGTTAGAATAGGTGTCTTAAAGATCCAAGAGTCTTGTGATGCGGCATTGTCATAGGGTTCGATCTCCCAGTTCTTTCCATCACCAGTGGAAATCTCCCAGCGACTCAGTGCATAGAAATTCTTTTCCATCTTAATACTCTTAAAGTATCTCAGAGTATCATCAAAGATGATATCGGCATTGGAAACGACACAAATCTGGTCTTTCAGATTCTCATTGCAGAAATCAAAAATGTCTTTATAAGTTGGTCTACTATCTCTAATGACTTTTTTAATTTTAGGAGAATCAAAATAAAGTTCTGCATCTTCTTCCATAAAAAGATACACACTATCAATCAAATCATTGGCAAGATTTTGATGGAGACAATAGAGAAACTCTCCATTCCTCATATGATTGAGAGAGTTAAAGTATTCTATAATGAGATTCATACTTTTAAACTGTAGGGGACAAAATTATTCAAAGAAATTTCCATCCGATATTCCTCTATCATCTATGTAGTAATCTGCTTCTGGTTTACCAAGACGAAGTTCATGAAACTTACATCCCCATTTTTCCAATTGATCCAGGGTAAAATTATACCACATTTCATGTGCTTTGAGTGGATCACCTTTACAAGTTCCCATACCTCTAGCAGTAAAATAAGTTATATAATTTCCTTGGGTGTGCAGTTTGTTTATTAATTCTATTCTATCTAAAAAGGGAAGTGCCTCATCGTACTTCCCCCATGTATTATTGCAAATTGTTCCGTCAATATCAAAACAATATTTCTTCATAATTACAACGATTTAAAAAATTCTTTACTAACAAACAAATAATCAGATTGATTATTATGAATACACTTATAATTATTTTTTTTAAATAGTTTATTCATAGAATCAATTCTAGATTTACTAAATTTTCCTGGAGAATTTTGTTCATCATATTCAATACAAATTTGATCTATAAAAATATTATTATCAAATAAGTCTTGCAATACTTCTAGAGCAGCACCTTCAATATCAAGTTTCAAAACAGATGGAAATTTATCAAGAGTTCTTATTTCATCAGAAAGTTTTATAGAATCAACCTCAATAAAATTAGAATCTTCAGTATCATAGTTTCTCTGTATATTGGTTACACTATGACTTACATAATTTTTGTTAGTTGGTTCAAAAAATTTAACTTTGGTGTTTTCGTTCCACAAAGCATACTTTCTATAGACAAAGTTTTCACTAGTTAATCTAGAAAGATCATATGATTCAATTGGTTGATTGCCACCAGAAACATAATCTATAAGAGATTCCTTACCAAAATTATCAGAAACTAATTCAAAATGCTTTATAGATCTTGGGGTAGGATCATAAAGGATTACAGTTGCATTATATTCTGATGCAAAGTCAATGTCAAATGACATGTCTTCACCAACACCACCACTAATTATAAGTGAATTTTTAAGACCCTCATGTTCAACAAAACACCAGTGTCCATATTCACTCCCAAAACACTTTAATTCAACTGCCATAATTCATTTCCATATAACATATGTGTGTATTATTTTCATAAGTACCAATACCCCTCTTCTTTAAACTTATTCATTTTAGTTTCAATACCAACCATCCAATTATTATGAACAATATATGCATTTTCCCTTAGAGAATCTTTATCCCCAGTTTCATAATATGTTTTACCATTGGGAAACAAATCAATAGGAAGAGGTTTATAATTTGTTTTATAAGCACCTTCAATATAATAATTCAAAAGAATTTGATCATCTTCGGTAGTATTGGATGCCATATCTTCAATTAATGATTCTGTAATGTCAGAGTCATTAAAAACCAAAAACCCACCACAAGCTCTGTGCCCAGGAGAATCATTTTGTGCCCTAAAGGTTTTATGCCCAGAAAGATATTCGCTAGGATCTTTTAGAAATACGATGTCAGTATCGACCCAACAAAGTTCTTTATGCTCTTCATAAACCTTTTGAATAATTGGCCACTTATAATAATGAATTTTCCGAAATCCACTATTGGCATCAAATGTCCAATCTTGATATTCAGTTAATTCTTCATCGGCATATTTAAATGCATTTTTGAGATATGAAAATTTTTGATATGCTTTATCGTCCAAACAAGCAACAAAAAAGTTATCCATATTAATTCCCACCTTTTCTGCAGAAATCAACATATTCTCACAGATGTCAATACATCCAGAATTTAAATAAGTTACATATTTCATTTATATTTTTCAATTAGAGTTTTGGTGAGATTGAAAGATCCTTCGGGAGATGAGTTTCTATTATACCATGATTTACACTCATGATGCATTTCTTGCCATTGAGATTTACTAATAGAAGAAACTTTATCTTGAATGTCTTCTGGTCTTTCTACTCTTATGTAGTGAACGTTTTCAATCCATGGTTCATGATAACGATCAACATCACAACCAGGAGCAACGATAGGCACAGTACCTACACCCATAAGTTCAATATCTCTATTACACTTAGGTCCATATCCAGGAAGTGTAAGACCAAACTTTGCCTGGGATAATCTTTCAAGATATTGTTCTTTAGTATATTTGTATGAACCAGGAGAACCTTGACTCATATAAAAGTATTCTATGCCAGTGCTCCAATCATAATTATTTCTACCTGCTGCTTGGATTTGATTTTCAACCTTTCCCATAAAAATTGAAGTGATGCTTCTATCATCATAAGAAGGCAGATCAGATTTGGCAATTTTATCCAATCGTCTAGGACTTCTAGCAAAAAATGTCCAAGGTTTGCATTGTGGATGATCTGGAACTACATTGCCAAATAAACCAACTCTAAAGGGAGGAACTTGTTTCCATGGTTCATCAACCCTTGGCCAGTGCCAGAGCAAAAATGTTTTTTCTTTATCTGCCCAATGAACATGTCCCTCAACATATTCTGTTTCAATAAATCCCAGTTCTTCCCAAATGTCCACCATTTCCAAAAAGACATCATGATGTTGAGGAAGATCACATCTATAAATTTTAATTACCACGATGTCATTCCTCCATCAACAATTAAATTTTGACCAGTCATATAAGAACTAGCATCTGAACAAAGGAATACAATTGAACCTTTATATTCCTCTCTACTTGCCATCCTTCCCATAGGGATAAGGTTAGTAAGTTTATCTACAAATTCCTCTGGTTGATTATCAAAGACACCTCCCGGAGAAAGAGTATTTACTCTAATATTAGAGTCGGCATAATAAGTTGCCAAATACTTAGTCATACCAATTATACCATGTTTTGCTGCAGAATATGTAATTGGTTTACGATAATCTCCATATATGCTTTGATTGGGAGCAATAACTCCCATTACTGAAGAAATATTAATTATGTTTCCGCCACCATTTTTTTTGAAGTGAGGGCAGAATACTTGCGAACAGAGAAATGTTCCCTTCATGATAACGTCAACAGATAAGTCCCATTCCTCTAACGACAAAGATTCAAATGCTCCTCCAGGACCAGAATCATTTTTAACTTTAGGATCAATAGCAGCATTATTAATAAGTACATTAATATCCGAATGCATTTCTAACACATTCTGTATGGAAGTATTATCAAGAACATTCAGATATACTGGATACGCCTTGCCAGGATACTTACTATTAATAGTATCACATACTTTCTTAGTTGCTTCAAGGTTTATATCACCAATAATAACCTTACCGCCATTCTCCACAATTGCCTGAGAGTGCATTTCTCCTAGAAGTCCTGCACCACCAGTCACTAATACAACTTTATTAGATAAATTAAACATTTTCATTTTTTTAAATATGCAATTATAGTGTCTGTTTTTCCTATAGAAGAAAGCATATTAGAATACTCTTCATTCAATATAGAACTATCAATAAATGACCACTTACTATGTCCTCCTGGTTTTCCTTTACTCAACCAATAAAGATGATTAGAAATAGGATATCTTTGATAATATTTTATTGCATCAACTTCAAATCCAGACTTTGTAGAAAGTTTTTCTAAAGTAAATTCATTAAACAAATATAAGTGTTGACTCCAATATGTAAAATTTTGAAATTGTTCACATTCATATAAACTTAACAAAGCATCTTGAGAACTTGGGACTTCAATAATAAGTGCTCCACCTTTCTTTAATTTAGATCTAAGATCTTTTAATGTTTTAATAGGATCGGGTAGATGCTCAACAACATGAAATGCAGTAATAATATCAAAATAATTATCAGAAAAATCACTAATATTTTGAGATATTTTAATTTGATTTTTCCAATATTTAATTACTCTTTTTTCTAATTCAATTCCAGAAACTTGAGAGCAAATACTTTTTGATTTAGAAAGAAAGTTTGCATTTCCGCATCCAAAATCCAAAAGATTTTTATTAACTAAAGATAATTTTAAGTTATCAAATCTACGTTGATCATCCCAATCAGTATCTTTTATCCATTCATCTATACTATAAGACGATTGATGCATTCCAGAATTTTCATATAATTGTCTATCAATATGATCCTGTTTATCAAGAAAAACTAATCCACAATTATCACATTTAAGTATATTTAAATTTTTATTGTCCCTTACAGATCCAGATCTTTTTGAAAATTTAACTGATTCACATATATAACAACTGTCCATATTTACACATTTCTCAATCTATTCATGATAGGAATTTCACTATCATATACTTTCTTGGAACCGTCACCCAACATTTTCTTAGTGACGAATATACCTTCAACCAATCCTCTACTATTTTCAATAGATGCTGACTGATCAGAACCAAACTGAGCTCTGTCGTCAGTAATATGAAACTCAATACATTCTGCACCAAGGGCAACAGAAGCAATACAAGCATCAAGTCCACTGTAGTGATTTGAGAAACCAATCTTATGTTGTGGATACTTTTGTTGAAGTGTTTGAATATATTTCAAATTTAATTCTTCAATTGCTGTTGGGTATGTGCTAGTACAGGCAAGAATATATTTGAGATTTTCTCCTAGAATCTGTACTGCTTCATCTACTTGCTCATCAGTAGACATTCCTGTAGAAAGAATAGTAGGTTTTCCTGTCAGATAGAGTTTGTGTAAAAACTCTTTATCTGTAACTGATGCGGAAGCAACCTTATAATAATCGACTGGAATACTATTATTAATATCGGTAATACTATCTACATCCCAACAAGAGACAATAAAATCCATCTCATATTTTTTAGTATAATCATACAATTCTTTATATTGATTTAAATCAAATTCAATCTTCCATTTGTATTCCAAATATGTAATATTGCCCCAGGGTGTTTCTCGAATTAAATATTTTTGATCCTCAGGAACACATTTATCGGGATTTCTTTTTTGAAATTTTACAGCACTACAACCAGACTTATATGCCTGATCGATTAATTTTTTAGCATGATCTATAGAACCGTTGTGATTGATTCCAATTTCAGCAATAATATACATGATTAATTTCTGCCAATTTGGTTGATAAGATTACTAAGAATATCTATTTTAGTTTGAGCCAACTCAAGGTCTCTGTAATTTGTTTTGAAGCACATCAACTTTTTTTGATAGTCTTCAGAGATCGGACAAGAACCTTCAGAAAATACTTTACCGTTCAAATCTTTTCCCTTTAGAGATGGTTCAAGATATGGATTTTTCCAACAAGCATAGAATCCATCTCCCCCCATTTCAATATATTTTTGATAAAAGTCCTCCCAATTAATATCAGGATGTTCAAATAAAACGGCAAAGGTATAATACGAATGAATGCTATGGTCAGGAACTTTTTGAATTTTCAACCACTCACATCCTTCGACTGCATTCAAAAACATTTGACCAATCACCTTGCGCTTTAAAATTAGTTCATCGATAATTTCAAAATTTGCAAGACCACATGCAGCAGTGATTTGATTCATTCTATAATTATATCCAATGCTATCAAATCTTTCATAGTTTGGATTTTGGAAAGTAGATGAGGATAAACTAGTTCTTCCTGCAGTTGCTGTAAGATTCTTATATCCAATACCACCAAACTTTCTAACCTTCTCAGCTAGAATTTCAGAGTTGGTAACTACCATTCCACCTTCACTACCAGTAGTAAAGTGTTTTGTTTTTTCAAAACTATAGACTCCAATATCAGCACAAGTTCCAGCAACTTTATCTTTGTAGTATCCAAGAACAGTTTCAGCAGAGTCATCAATAACTACGATATTGTGTTTTCTCGCTAACTCCATAATTGGATCAATATCTACAGGAAGACCATACAAAGAAACAACAATGATTGCTTTTGTTTTTTTAGTGATGTTCTTTTCAATCTCATTCACATCAATATTCCAAGTATCGGGGTTGATGTCAACAAAGACTGGAGTGGCACCCATATAAAGTGTGGCATAAGAATCCATCACAACAGTTATTGCTGGTTGAATAACTTCATCACCAGGACCAACTCCAGCTGCCGCCAGAGCAGCATGAAGACCAGAGGTTGCAGAATTAATTGCAATGGAATATTTTACTCCAAATTTTTCAGAAAATTTTTCTTCAAACTCTTGCGTTAAACTGTATTCATCGTTTCTCTTGAATACATCAGAAACAAGATCTCTAATTTGTTGATTGTTCATGCTTTAAGTTTAAAGTGTTTTATTTTTTCTTGATTTTTTTTCCATATCTCATCAAGAAAGAAATTAATATGAGATGTCTCAGGATTATTATAGATGAATTTTAATACGTTGTCAAATATCAATGGTTCTGGTGATATCCCTTCTATGACTCTCTTAAAGAACTCAAAGTCTTCTGGATAATCCAGTGTCATTCTGGTATTACCTTTAGTATATTTGCTAGGAATATTTTTTATTTTTCTAGTGTCAAAAATTCCCGTTTCTGTAAAATATAATCTAATGTATTCTGTGGAATCACTATCTTTAATATCACATACCGTGTTCAATGCGGTTGCTTTTATTCCATATACATCATTATAAAGACCGTGACCATCAATAAAATCACAATGTTCCTTTTCATATTGTTCTATAACAAGATCTGCTAGATCGACATCAAAGAACAAATCGTCACCATCAACATTAACAAAAAAGTCTATTCCATATTGTTTACAGGTATCTCTCCACCTGACCAACTTATCATCCAGTGAACCTCTAAAATACTCTATCTCACAACATGATGCGATATCACATAATACATCGTCTTCTTGTTTATCACTGGTACACAATATAATCTTATCAGCAAAATTACTTTTCTTCATATTTTCAATTAGATATTGAATGGTAGGTTTACCACACAGATCTAATATTGCTTTATTGGGGAGTCTAGTAGAAGAATTTCTAACAGAGATAAAAATACAATTCATAAAATCAATTCCTCAAAATAAAAATCACCAGTAACAAAGGGATATTTTTTTATATTTTTTTTAAAATAATCTATTTCATTTTGAACACTATGGCCTGGTGGTTTATATGCATCTTGAGATTCAGGCAATTTCATCTCAGTCATAGCATTTATAAATCCATCATTATATCTCAATTTAGTTTTATAGAAGGACATTCCACAAATGAATAATTCTTCTATGTCATATTCCAACAAAGTCATTATAGCAAGAGATCCTACTGTGGGATGACATCCCATGGCACTTTCAAACCTCTGATTAGTTTCATCTCCAATATGAAAAAATTCTATATCTAAATTTAAAGACTCATAATTTTTAAATACATTTCGTTCGGGAGAAAAGTTTTTAAGATGAAATGGAGTTACGTGAAGACTATGGCGAGGACATACAATCAGTTTGATGTCGTTTAATTTGTCTTTACTATATTCAATTGTAGAACGAAAATAATTTAAAAAATTGTTACCAAGATTCCAAAAACAAATATCGGCCTTAGAACCATAATCATCTTCATTGGAATATAAAATTTCATTTAGACGACATACTACATCATAACTATCAATTTTCTTACCAAGACCTTTACCTTGAAGATGTGGAGATGGTCCAGCAATAGCAACCCTCTTATTTTTTACTAATTTTTCTAAAGAGTTCATTTCTTAAATCCTGCACACAACTCTTGATTATTAGAAATTTTTTTCATAAAAAATTTATCTTTAGATATTAGATTTATATCATAATTTAAATATTTCAAATATCTGTAAATATATTGTTCCACATTAAAGTTAGAACTTGTTACCGACCTTATTGTATCATCCTTTAATGATTCTATAATTCCGGTCATAAAATTTTTCATATTCTCAAAGTTGCTATAAAAAAACTTATCATTAATTTGATTAATATATGAGTTCTGTTGAAAGCAGTTAAACTTATCAATATCACAATTCAGTTCATAATCAAATTTTTTAATTGTAAGATCAGGTCTTATTCTATAAACAACATCATATTCCCTTCCACAACTACTCATCCACTCAAAAGATTTTTTATAATCGTTAAGTTGTCTAAGCCATTTTTCAGTAATTTGTTTTTTTGTTCTACCCTCTATTTTAAAGTGATCCAACATCTGAACACAAATTTTATATTGGTCCATATCAATATCTTCATCTTCAGTAAAAGAATAATAAAATTTATTCTTTTTAGACAATTTATTTACAGTATTTTCAAGATCATCAACAGAATTAGGATTTTTTGAATCTTCTACAATGTTTCCATGATTTAATAAAAAAGCATAGAAATCAGAGTCAGGTAATATTTTTTTAAACTCTTTATGGGACTTCTCAAAATTTCTAAAATGACCACTCATCAATACGGCAGATTTCATAATCAACTCCCCTTTAAAATTTTAATATAGTTTTCTATATTAGATGTTTTGATAGAATTTAAATTAATGTTATTTTTATAATGATCTAATAAATCAATAACGTTTTCTTTTATTTTATTTTTATCCTCATCAATGACGCCTGTATAAAAATTATGAAGAAACTCATTATACCAAAACTGTCCCAAGTTTTTTACGTTATGAATATACTCGGACATATTTAAGAAATGAATATGTTTAATATTTTCTATTGTAGATGGCATTTCGGAATGATCTACTGATAACAAACCTCTCCAATTATACTTAGAAAATCCAACCGTTTTTTTGATATAATCAATTCCAGATTTCATATCCGAAAATTGAGAATAGAACATTTTATTTACAAGAGCCTCATAAGTAGTTCCCGCAATAGCAACAGAACTACTATCTTTGAGTTTGTTTCTAGCGAGATACCACATACTATCATTTAAATTTGCAGGATAGTAAACGATTCCGGAATTGAGATAATATCCTGCAGACAAAGAAGGATCTATTTTAGATGCACCATTACACCTAGCAAACATCGTCATTTTTTCCAAAGAAAAAATCTCAGAAAATTCACTAAGAAAAACTGTATCTATTTCAGAAAAAAGAACATTACACCCCGATGTATTGAGATTGTAAATTTGCTCAATCATATCAACAACCATTTCGGACCAGTGATTTACTTCCGAACCGACAACTTTAATTTCATCTACACAATTAAACTTTTTAACTATCTCAATATTTTTTTCAAGATTTAATTTATGTTTTTCATATTCAGTATCTCTACCCTCAATTTTGTAAAGAGGATATACTAATAAATTTCTCATTTTCAGTTAAAACATTTTTTGTAAATTTTATAAGATTCTTTAGTATTTTCCGGTAAATAATTTTCATAGTTATCTAAATCTTCTAGAAGATTTAAAGTGTTTCTATACCCAATCATTTCTTCTTCCATGTTTTTAATCAAATCTTGAGGGTTTCTATCCTGATAAACAGATGCTTTATTATAGATAACACTATTAGGAAAATACTTTTGTAGAACATATGCTGCCCAAATATCATCCATTCTTCCAATAAATGGAAGCATAGAATAATAAGGAATTGCCTCTCTAGCAATAAAAGTATTCTGACTATTAAATGGACTCAATTGATTACTTCCATAGGGAGAAATAGGATCATATTTCACGCATGGCATTTTACTCAATCTACAAATAGCATCAATATCAGGATCTCCATCCCACAAATCAGCTTGAACTAATACTTTCCTTTTTGTTTTCCCCTTATACTCAATATCATTTTTGGTAGGAACTAAACTTAGAGGATATCCTCTATGCCACAAATCAGAAGTATTAGTTGGACTTAAGGGATCAAAGTATCCATTCTTGGATTCCCACAAATCAATTTCAATTTCTTTGCCGACATAAAGTTCTTGTCCCCAACTGTCGTAAGGAATATTATCGTCATCAACCGATGCCATAACATCTGCACCTTGCTGATAAGCATATAAGAAACCCATGTTTCTACGTCTGATGCTTTTCCAACCAATACTATCAGAAAGTTCCTTATTTAAACTCTCCTGCTTTTCAGGAGAAAGGTAGGTACAATCAAGTTTTTCATACTCTGAATGGGGTGTTTTGGTGTCGCCAACAACAACAAATGTCCATCCATCTCTTTTTGCGATTTCAGCAAATTTTCTAGTTGCAATAGTTGGACTATTGATGGTTGTAGTTACAATAAATTTTTTCATTTTAGATATCAGTTAAATCACGATTAATTTTTTGTCCATCTTCCCTAATCCTCATAAATCTAATATCAATCAGTTTAACGGGAACTTTTTGATAATCTAAACAATATTTAAGAAAAGATTCTGCGTGAAGACATTTTGTTGGATCCTGATTATATATGTCAATGATATCAAGGTACTTATCCATAAGTTCTGGAGATCCCATAGCAAATCTATCATTGATACCATTAAAGTGATGAAAATTTGGAAGGTATAAAAAGTCTTCGGTATAATCACCAGCAGGAAGATTGGGAACGTATTCCACATCTATTCTTGATCTAATCACCCAATCATATTTAAATCCCTCAGACTCTTCATATTCTTTTCTCATGCGATTAGATTCTTTCCAACCATTTATCTGCTGAAGATATCTTTGTGTTCCAGTTTTAAACCTATTATTACTGGGTATTTTAGTATCATCAATATAAGTATCTTCCTTTATTTCTACGTGAGCGTTTGGAAAATACTTTTCCATATAAAAATCTGTAGGACATTTTGGAATATATGCAAATATGTCATACTCTTCAAAATAGGTATCAAAAAATTTTTTTATACTTTCATGAGTATAATTTAATGATCTTGGTTCTCCCGAAAAACATATTGCTACTCTTTCAATTTTTTTCATCAATTTGTCCCTTAATCCACTCATATGTTTTACGAATACCCTCTTCTAAAGTCTGCGAATAATCCCAATTAAGTTTTTCGCGGATAAGATCATTGTTTGAGTTTCGCCCACGAACACCTAGTGGTCCATCAATATGCTTCTTAACTATTGTCTTTCCTTCAACATTTGCAGCAATGTCTGCCAGTTGATTAATGGTAACCATTTCCTCGGAACCAATATTCACTGGACCCATAAAATCAGATTGAACGAGACGATAAGTTGCTTCTATACATTCATCAATGTATAGAAATGACCGTGTTTGTTCACCATCACCCCAAATTTCAATCTCACCACCATCAGAAATTTCTACTACCTTACGACAAATTGCTGCAGGTGCTTTCTCCTTTCCACCTTCCCATGTTCCTTCTGGTCCAAAGATATTGTGGTAACGTGCTACCCTAACAGGGACACCATAATTACGATTATAAGCAAAATACAACCTTTCAGAAAAAAGTTTTTCCCATCCATATTCTGAATCGGGGTCTGCTGGATACGCCGAATCTTCACGACAATCGGGATTGTCTGGGTCAAGTTGATTATGCTCTGGATACATACACGCAGAGGAGGAGAAAAAGATCTTTGGTCTATAATCTTTAATCCTTCTGAGAATATTTAAATTAATAGTTGCAGAGTTGTTCATTACATCTGCATCATTATCTCCACTAAAAATATATCCAGCACCACCCATATCAGCAGCAAACTGATAAATCTCATCAAACTCTATGTTGGTTACTACATTACAGAATGCTTGATCAGTTAAATCTCCCTGAAAAAACTCATCTGCTTCTGTCTTAGAATACAACGGATATTTAAGATCTACACCTCTCACCCAGTATCCTTCAGACTTAAGTCTTTTGACCATATGTGATCCAATAAAACCACCAGCACCACAGACCAATGCTGTTTTTAATTTACTCATTGTTAGCAAATAGACTCAAACTATAGTATATATCATAGCATATTTTATCATACTTCTAATCTAACTATATCACTTTCTTCTAAGTATCCACCAATTTGAACTTCAATTATTACTAAAGGAATGCTTCCAGGATTTGATATCCTATGTTTAGATCCTAAAGGAACATATACGTATTTGTTTTCTCCAACTAAGAATTCGGAATCTTCAATTCTAACCAAAGCAATTCCTTTTGTAACAACCCAATGCTCACTTCTATGGTGATGATACTGTAATGATAATTTACATCCAGGGTTAACTTCTAATATTTTTACCTTACTCCTATCATCTTGAGATATCACTTCATAAGTGCCCCAATGTTTTTTTACCTTTTCCATAGATACAACATTAAGAGTAATAAAATATTTATCTGGTAGCTACCAAAAAATACCATGGAAGCATAATTGGACCAGATATTTGAAGTGTCTCTCCATCTATAGTTTTTTTAGTATAAGTTCCCATGTTATCAGCATCTGTAGGTTTTTCCAACTCGATGCCCATTTCAAATTTTTTCCAATAAAAATTAACATAACCCAAATCCCTCATATATTCCTCCACAATAGGAATACTATAAACATTATAAGGAACTAGAATAGGATCCTTTTGATCTTTTTTAAATTTTTTAATTGTAATTTCAGACTCTATCATTCCTTCATAGAATAATGATGAAATTGCAATCCACTTCGATCCTAAACTATTCATTTGATCCAGTGCTCTCTTCCAATCAGTCAACCAAGAGAGTGTCTGCAATAATATAACACCATCAACCTTTTCATCAATGTCAATTTTTATATTATAGATATCAGAATTAACAAATTGAATATCACTTTTAAATTGATTCAGATTATTATTTTTATATAAATTTGCAATGTCCAAAAACTCATCTTGATAATCAAAACCTACAATCTTCTTAAACTTATATTTGCTAGCAGCATAAAAAGAATTAGTTCCTGATCCACAGCAAGCATCAACAATTACAGAGTCTGAATTTATTGAACATTTCTGATTCAAAAAATCAAAAAATTGTATTGTGGACTGATATGGATTTTTTAATTGATTAGTAAAATATCCTAATGGCGTTGTTTTACTATTCCAAGGTGATGTTTTCTGCATACTCTTTATACTATATTCAAATATTATACTAAAAAGGACGACTCGCGCAAGCCGTCCTCATTAGGTCTTTACATGCACGCCACTTGCTCTTTGACCAGAAGCAAGAAACTGGGCGGGAGTATAAACCCCATCCGCACCACCTGCTTTTGAGAGAAGCAGGAAACTCCGAGGGTCAATGACCATCCCGACCAGGGTTTTTTACATGTCTCC
>Ga0208149_1000571_pt1 | contig 14111 bp, 23 predicted proteins | sample DEB08_DNA_15_FD_184533 | JGI IMG/M metagenome (GOLD analysis project Ga0208149, IMG submission 184533) | Aqueous microbial communities from the Delaware River and Bay under freshwater to marine salinity gradient to study organic matter... | ecosystem: Environmental > Aquatic > Marine > Coastal ... | reverse complement strand
TTTGTCTTGTACTGTTTCTTCTGTTAGTGCCATCGTTTATCTCCTGTGATGGTTGGACTGTCCGACCCAAAGCTATGCAGTGGGTTATGATGTGAAATATGTCATACCCATACTGTACAGGCTATACGTGCTATCCAACTGGCTGTCTGTAACAGCACCTGCATATCCATTACTTCCAGTGTCAAACCGTTGTACTTGAAGTACAGAAGTAGACGCTTGAATTAAGGGGACAGGAAAACCGCCACCAATACCTGCATAGCGTGTGGCAAAAGGTGCGCCATACCTAGAATTTGCGCCACAAGCATACGGTAACCCCTCGATTTCAAGATTACCTGTCCCTGATTTTGTTATGCTGTAAACTTCAAGGTAAACTGTTACCATACCGCCGATTTTTATATAACGGGCGTTTCCTAGCGTTCCAGAGTTAGTTGTTGTACCGACTTTAATTACAGGCGTCCAACTCCCCTCCTCATAGTCATCCAGCTTATTAGCCGCCCCAGTGCCGCCAAGGAAGACACCGCCAGAGAGGTAGAGGTCTTTGAAGCGATTTGTGGTAAGTCCCAAGTCAATTGCAGCATCTCTGCCAGCCAGAGTTGTTTGAACTACAGGATATAAGGCATCAGAAGCTGGGTTTGCAAAGAAACCAACATCCCCTGCCCCAAACGAAGCATATGAAGCGCCAGAGTATTGAGCTACACCACCAGAAGTCCCAATACTCCCCACAGTGGTGCCGTCTTTGCGGATATTGATAATCTCACCATCAGATGTTTGCCTGTTCACATAAAAAACAGTTCTTGCATCACTTGCTATAGATACATGATCTTCGGCAATTCTTACGCCTTCAGAGCCATCTGAATTATTGTACAAAGTTGTATCAGTAGTCCCCACCAGCAAGTTACCGCTGCTGTCGATGCGCATGCGTTCTGTGTTGTTTGTGTAAAACAACATAGGCCTATTTTCATATTGGCGTAGCAATGCCGCACTTCCATTCTCTCCAACAAGAAAACCTGTGTCGGTGTTTAATGCTTTAGAAACAACACTACCCAAAATTTCTAATTTATTTCCGGCAGAAGTAAGACCAATGCCAACATTACCGCTGCTGTCGATGCGCATGCGTTCTTGATTTGATGTAAAGAAAGTGAAAGCATGTGCGCCAGTAGTACCTATTTGAGCCAATGATGCACTTTCAATACTTTGAAATAAAGCATCTACACTGTTTGTACTTACTCGTGTGGCAACAATGTTGTCGCTTGTGGATTTAACATGAAGGTGAGAAGAAGGCGAACTCGTCCCAATGCCAACATTACCGCTGCTGTCGATGCGCATGGCTTCTACAAGATTATTTACAGCAAAACGCATACTCTCATCAGCATTGCTATATACAACTCGACCCCTGTCTGCGTCTGCTTGATCACCAAAAATTAGATTGGCCTGACCGCCATCAGATGAACGAACAGTGATTGCACTTGTGCCATTTACATTAACCTCTAGCTTTGAGGTAGGCGAACTCGTCCCAATGCCAACATTACCGCTGCTGTCGATGCGCATGGCTTCTGCAACCGCAGAGTTAGGGGCGGCAGTACCAAACGTCATATGGGCTTCACCATTACCTCCTGTAGACAGGGTGTTAATATATGCCCGTATGCCAGAAGCAGTAGTTGAGCTATCATTACCAAAGAATTGTAACTGTCCGTACTTATCACCACCGAACATAGAAGTGCGGCTGTTTTCTAGCCTTAATACAGCCCCATCAGAAGCACTATCACTAGATAGATTTAAGAGTGCATCAGGCGAACTCGTCCCAATTCCAACCCGACCGCTGCTGTCGATGCGCATGGCTTCTGTGCTTGCAGTACGAAATGTTACGCCCCCTTGGTTTGACATAAAAGCCGTACCTGAAATCTTACCAAAGTAAGCCGCCCCATCAGCCTCGTTAGCGGGAGTTGTATTGTTTGCAAATCGTGCAAGACCAGCCAACACATCGAGTTTTTCACTAGGCGAACTCGTCCCAATGCCCAAACTCTCAGCACTCGCATCCCAGAAGAACTTTGCCGTGGTGCCTGTGTCCTCGTAGAAGCTGATGTCGCCTTGGGACATGGTTAACTGCGTATGGTCTGGGTCTGAAGAATTGTCTGATCTAAATGTAAACGTGCCGTTATCGTTGATTAACGACCAATCAGTATAAACATCATCAGCGGCACCTCGTCTGAATGTTAAGGTAACATCCCCTGTACCGTTGTTCCTCAACAGTACATCAGGATCGGAAGTACCATTATACACAGTCAGCCCATCGCTGGTCAAAGTCCCCGTGATGTCTACGCCTGTGCTGGTGGTGGCGAGTTTAATATCCCCTGAATTGTACAGATATGAAATGCCTGAGCTTCCTTGAAAGTAACGAACACCAGATGGGTTTTCTAATCTTACATTTGCGCCCTGTATTTTTAAATCGCCAGTACCAACGTCCGAAATATAACTATCCGACCCATCATGGTAAATCTGTAGGTCAGACCCTGCGCCGAAGATGGCTTTGTCGTTGTCGCCAAACGTAATGTTGCCTGTAGTAGTAAGACCATCAAAGGTAGGCGTGGCAGACGTAGCAATGTCTTGCACTGTGCTGACAGTCGTTGCATTGACGGTAATACCCGTACCTGGGCCAACATTAAACTCAGTTCCTGAAAGAGTTAGACCGTCACCTGCGCTATAGACCGCAGTCTCCGCCACAACAATAAAGTTAATATCTGTCGTTCCAAATACGATCTCACCCGCCGTATTCATAACGTACAGTTCACCCGCTCCAGTATCACCTTCTTTTACGAAGAACGCGTCACCCTGACCAAGGCTGTCAGGGTCAGAAGGCCCGTAACTATCCGCGTCTGTCGCACGAGTAAGCACCCAGTTAGTACTTGCCGAACCAGTATTCGTTACGGTGTATACACCGTTTTCATACCCGTTCGTCTGGCTGTAAATCAAAACGCGGTCATTGGTCGAAACCGTCACACCGTCGATAACCAATGCAGCTTGTGTGCCTGAGTTCGTAAGTGTCGCGCCTACGCCAGAAGAGCCGTTGTCGTATGTTGCAGTCAGGTTACCTGCCGTGTCAGGAGACTCAACACGTACAGGATCATGGTAGTGAATACCCGCCGCTGCAATCGTATCAACGTACTGCTTTGTCGCAGCCTGTAATGCAGACTGAGGATCGCGATTTAGGTTCACATCGCCGTTGGCATCAAAGTATACAGACTTATCTGCCGGATATGTAATGAAGACTTCTGTATCTGCGGTTAGGTTAACCGCCGCACCTGCGTTAGAACTCTCTAAGATCGTATCCCTAGAAAGCGTATTGCCTGAAGACGTATACGTCCCCAGTCCAACTTCCCACTCACCTGTGCTGCTCTCGAAGATTCCATAGTACGTTGTGTCGCCATCGCCCAACGCATTATTGAAGGTTTGGAATCCCGCGAAAGCTGAACCCAAGGATAAAGTACCAGTACCAGTCGTTGAACTGTATACTTTTACACGATCTTTTACGACAAGTGCCATATTAATTGACCCTTATGCTGGTGTGCCAATCCGAATTATTGCGTTTGTTGCTCCCGCTGGATCAGGGAAACTAATTTGGAAGTCACCAGCCGTTGATGTTTTAGCACCACTAAAATCTAACACCGCCACAGCATCGGTAGTATTGGTGCCACCAGCAGTGGTCGAATTGTAGATCAACGCGCCATACGCAGTAATCGTAGCAGACGTAAATGTGATGTCTGAAAAGTCCGCCCAAGCAACTGTGCTAGTAGGGGTATTGAGAAATGTACCCAAACTTGACAATTCGTTTACGTTACCAGACGGCCCACCGTTTTTGTACGAACCTGATGCCGCAACTTCGTTTGTGCTAGTATAGTTTGTCGTAGCTGCGGTAAACGAAGCGTTATTGTCGTACAAAGCAATACCGAAAGTGTGCCCTGTTGTCTGAGTGAAGTCGTGTTTGCCCTCAAGCAATTGCTTTTTAAAAGACCCACACATAAAGTTTGCAGTAAAAGCCATTATAGTCTCCTTATCAGTTCCGCTAGCGATGGATGCCCTGCGTCTTTTATCGCATTATACACTGTCGTGCGGTCACTGCGAATAGCTTGTTTCATATAGTCAGCCACCACCTTTTCAATGTGCTTTGAGAAAGCGTGTGCCTGATCGCGTATGCCAGGGTGTGTGTTATCAGAGACAGAGATAATCTTCTTGACGCAATGCTCCGCCAATTCTTCGGGCGTAAACCCTCGATTCTCCGTCGTTTTGATATCCACCATCAGCATTAGTTTTTCTCCCTAATGACCTTACCTGTGCGATACTCGTCCGTCGTTTCTCTAGCTTCACCCAACATTTTAACACCAACCAACGCTTCTTGGAACTTCTGGTTGTATGCTGCCATAATGTCCGGCTCTCCTTTCATATATACACATGCTTCAACTAACGTACCGTATAACAAAGCTATCTCAGCGTTTTCGCTTAACCAAGAAGATTGGCTGTCTGTGAGAACTGTAAGGCTTTGAGGGCGATAGAAGTAATGCAACTCCGCTGTGTATGCTGCATCTGGGGTAGGGCCTAAGATAAAATTGTCTACGTCATACTGCGCGTAGTATCTCGGTGTCCCTGTAGTGGTGCCATCCGGTGTATACGTTTGTATAAACGATGGATCTTTAAAGTCTAAAAAGACTTTATCCCCATCCGTTCCAGCAAGACTTAAAGAAAACGGAGCCAAGAAATCACTAGGGCAAGCTAGATACTTATTATTAAAACTTGTACTTGCAGCCGCGTTCTTTCTGAACAAAGACAACTGCACGTTCTTTAGAATGCGCTCTTCTGCTATGCGAATAAACAAAGGGATGTTAGTTACAAATGACGTTTCTGCGTTATCCGTATAATCCTGCACTGCTTGTTTTAGTTCACCGTAATTCATCTACGCCTCCACCGTTACTGGTCCTGCTGAAGCAAAATCTCCGCCGCCTCGAATACCGCCAACCGTAGCTGTACCAGAAACCGTTATCGTATAGTTGTTGTCGTCTACCTTTGTGATCGCATAACCCGATGCATTTGTAATATCCGCTGCGGTAATGCCGTCAAACGGAGCCGCCGTTCTAAAGCGAACAACATCATCAGTACTGCGACCATGTGCTATTTCATACACCGTAACCACTGAAGAACCCTGCGCACCCGTAGTAAACGGGTTGTTCTGTAGTAGCACCTCTACCGCAGGCTCTACCCGATCTGGTCTAGGATTCCGTAACGCTTGCGGATCTGGGTAGGCTTTAGGTGGATATAGCTGCGGGTGCTTTGGTTCGTACTCATCTGGACCAACAAGCGCACCCGTCCACTCCTTCTTCATATCTCGAAGACGGTAGCGACGACCGGATCGATCCGATATCCCCCAAGCATTCTTTCCGCTAGCGTATGCCATTAAACCCTCAAGTAAGCCATGCTAGGCTGTAGTTTAAGAGGCGTCCGACCTTCGTCCTCGTCCGCCGCACGTTGAAACTCTTCTTCATACACAGACTTCAATATCTGCACTTTCTCTGGCGCACGTTTCAACGCCATGTAGTAAGCTAGCCCCGCCACCATACAAGGATAAAAACGAAAAGGCATATCAGTAGTATTAACAAGGGCATCTGCATCTTGGATACGCTGGACATAATAATAGATTAACTGATCCGTAGAGTTTTCTGGTACGGACCAAAGATTAATTATGGGATCAATCTGACGATCAAAGTAAAACTGGCTAGGACGACCCTGCGTAGATTTATTCGGAAGTGTTGCGTATTCACCACGACTTATCCGCTCAACTTCATAGTCTGTACCACTACGACGCAGCACTACTTCCAGAATATCCACAACGTCCGCAGTCAGCGTCTCTTGCGCTTGACCTTGCGTCAGAGTAACCGTTCCTTGCTTCACGGTCCACAAGTTCAACCCACGGTTAGCCCAGTCCGCAAACATAATGTTTAAAGACCGACGCGCTGTTCTAGCATCATAGCCTGTGCGAACTTCGAGGCCACAGCGTTCAAACGCTTCCTCGATGATCTCACCGACATCCATGTTAAAGTCTCTTGAACCTGATGTGGTCATGACTCTTGTTTCCTTTCTCCCCAGTTATGGCACGTTAAGTTTACTATAACTGAACCTACATACTTGCTTTGCAATGACGGCAGACCGTTGTTCATTAAGTCCGCGTAGCAATCCTGTTCTGATACGTGGCCTGGGCCACCTACTGCAAAACAAAAGTTTTGTGTGCAAATCAGAACAAATGCTGTCCACATTACATTATACCTTTATCCCATATGCGTATCACGAACTCCACGACCAGCCATCACACATCCGCCGTTCTTATATCGTACCATACCACCTTTGGCCTTTCCTTGCGAACGCTTTATAGCTTCCTCGGTAGGCGCACCTTTTTCGCCCTTGCTACGCATCCGTTCGCCAGACCCCTCTTCGATTCTTTTTCTCTTATTGTGGATATTTGTCCACAAACCTGGTTTTCCCATATCGCTATTCCTTTTCTGTGGCGGCGTGGATATTTGATAACTCATTGAACTTCGACTTATGCTCATTGTACTTTGCACTCCGCACTAAAAAATCCTGCCACATTGGCTTGATCATGTTGTAATTCTCATCAACTTTATAGGTAATAACAGCCACGTTAGCATTCATGCCATACAACTGGAAAGCTCCCCACCCTAAAAGCAGAACAATAATTGTGCTGAAAACATCCTGAGAATTAAGTTTCATGATCTTACCACATTTTGCATGACCAGTACTTGGCCTTTAGTTTATCAAGTTTACCCTTGTCACAACCGTGCCGCGCACGGAAGGACTTACGACGTTCAGGGTTTGATTTCTTAATAGTCATATTAGCGTCCCCGAATCTTACGATCTTCTCTTTCCCCTTGTCACATGCCTTTACAACAAACTTCTTGCCGCCAGATACCTGACGCTTGGGCTTATTGCATTTCATCTTGGACTTGTCGATCTTAGGCATTAGATTGGCCCCACATTTTGAATGTAAACAAATTCCATTGACGCAGAAACATCAAAGCTAACAGATCCAGAAGAAGAAAACGCCCTCATTTCTAAGTCTGTTTTTTCTGTGAACTTTAATGGAAAAGTATAAAATTGCTCGTGTGCGCCATCTGTAAGAGTAAATCTTTCTTTTATTTGAAACACTTCCCCATAGGGTCTAGCAACAAGACTAGCATTCAAAATAGCAGGTGTCTGAGTTGATGTGCCTGTGGATAAAGCCATCTTTGTAAGAAAGGCTGTATATCCTGCGGGAACTGTCCAAAGACCCATTAATGTTTGGTTATCACCATCACCATTAATAAGAAGATAAATGTTAGCAGGAACTCCAGCGGTCACTGTTCCTGTGCCAGCGTAGATTATACCAGCATTTGCGCCACCACTACCTGCGCTGCGAACAATGCCACGATTTATCCGAAAGTACGATTTGGTAGTATTAACAGGCGTTTGTCCGTTTAATGTGACAACTTCGTTTGTTTCGTTGTAGTCACCGTCTAGGCCAAAAACTTCAACCGTTCTTGCGCCAGTACCTGCGGCAGTGTCGTTAGCCGAACTGCTTGATATAGTCATTACCGTGGCTGATGGAGGGTAGGGATACACACCACCTTGTTCCCAGATGGTTTCTTTTGTGTTTCCAACATCGTTGTTGTAACCGAACTTAAACACAGTTTTATGACCCGTGATTTGACCACGGGCCACCTGTAGCTCAAATGGCTCAGATGTTCCGACCTGTGAAATGGAACGGATATCATATGCCATCGGATCCTCCTATGAAAGGATGATCGTGAGTTCGTTACTCGCACCCGTGAACGCATCGACAAACACACCGCTGCTTGCGATGATGCCGTCATCTGGGATGTTCATTACATGATGTCCCGCTGGGAACTTCTGCGTTAGCAAAACTTCTCCGTTCGTGTCCCCGTTTTTCAACGTGAACGCACCTGCTGCGGCACCGTAAATTACAACCTGACGTAAACGTGAACGAGACGGACCAACAACGGCGGCTGTTGTTCCTTGAACCCAGTTGTATGCACTGACTGGACCTGCCATGTGTTAATCCTTTTTCTTCTTAGGACGACCGCGCTTAACAACCTTCTTCACTGTCTCCCATGCTTCATTCACATCTGGAGTCGAAGGGTCGTCTGCTTTTAGCGTACCATCCTCGTTACGTGCGCGTTTCTTTTCGACTTTTACACCGATTCCACGACGAGCTAATTCTTCTTCGCTAGGAGGTTTAAAGCGACTACTCATACGTCACCTCTTACGCTGAAGCTGTTGCGCCAGTGTCTACACGAATCCAATTTGTACCATCGGAGAACACTAGGTTGCCTGTGCCGTTACCCGTAGTTTCAGACGCTTTCAGAGCGTCGGAAGCATACAAAATTGTTCCTGCTTCGCTTGTAGCGGAAGGAAGAGTAGCAACTGTGTATGTGGGAACTTTGATGTCGCCAACAAAACCGTTAGTTGAGGTCACTGGACCTGAGAAAGTAGTTGATGCCATTATGTCACCTTTTGCATAAGGATTCGCTTTACAGTCTATGCAACGTCAGGAGGGCGGTAACCTGTCTGCAAAGCTAATTTTTGCCCTGTCAACATCTTACCTAAGTTTTTAAGAAAAAGAAAGTGTGATATATTCTGCGCAGCCAACACAAGGGAATGCGGCCTTGCCTTATAAAGACAAGGGACTACGTGCTGAATATAACAAACGTTACGGTGCTGATTGGTATCAGCGCAACAGAGAACTTACGCTTAAACGATCTCGCAAACGCAAAAAAGAAAAACGTAAAGAATGGCACGATTACAAAGCAGGTTTGTCCTGCTTTTTTTGTGGCTTCAGCCATCCCGCTGTAATAGACTTTCATCATCCTGACTCAAAAGGGGAAACTAAAGTTAGTTACTATGTGCGACAAAATCAGTGGAAACGAGCATATCAAGAGGCTGAAAAATGTATAATACTCTGCGCTAACTGTCACAGAATATATCACTACAACGAAAGGATGGGAGATGAGTAAAACTGAACTAGAACAGGACCAAAGTATAGTAGTATGGGCCACACCAATATATCATCGAAAACTTAAACTTCAGGAACAAAAAGACATCAAAACACTACTTGACCCGTTTATTACAGATGATGTCCTAGACCAAAACGCGTTTAATCTTAGTAAACAAAAAAGCTCTATTCGAAACCCGAAGAACGCCGAGCTTCCTTGGGACCAGTTTTTAGACTACCTTCGTCCCTACATCGATGACTTCTACAAACTTCTACGTCCTAACCGCAACTTCCACACAGACATTACTTGTCCTTGGATCAACACATATGACGTAGATAACTTTCAAGAAGTGCATGATCACGCTTTTCGCAATCTGAGCTTTAGCTGTATCTACTACTATGAACTTCCGTATCAACCTGAACCTGCTGGAAAAACGTTTTTTCTAAACAGATACAGTGCTGAATCCAAAATGACAGATCTAAACTACATCTTTGATTTCTTTAAAGATCACGAGAAAGTTACGTTAGATGCCAGTACAGGTTCTTTTGTTATCTTCCCTGCGTGGCTCCAACACTTCACAGTCCCGACAGAAAAACCGCGCATAACTATAACAGCAAACCTGTGCATTACTCCTGCGGAAAGTATTGAGTACTAAAAAAAAGAGGGGCACCGAAGTGCCCCTTTTAGTTTCAGGGAGGAGTCCAAAATGAAAAGGACAACCTCATTGTAGCATGATTTATGCGCCAGGTGAACCGAACACACAGCGTGGGTCTGAGAACCCGAAGCTGTAACGCTCACGCGCTTTGAAGCGCATGTTACCTGTGTCAAAGTCAGCTTCCATGTTTGTTGACATCGGAGTACGCTCGAAGTGGACGAATCCACGAGGTGCGTCTGTCTTGATGAAGAACGCATCTGGGTCTGTTAGGAAGTCGTTGACGGCATAGCCTTCAGGCAACATTCCCATAGAACGTAGAGCGTTTACATCGTTGTCCGCTGTGCCAACGCGCAAGTTAGAAACCATCAGACGTTCTGCAACGAATTGCAACTGACGAGGAATAACCAACTTTGTGCCACGTAGAGCGACTTTTAGACCACGTTCGTCAACAAAACCTGCGATGTTGATCAAAGCATCTTCTAGAGATGTTTCGTTCAAATCAGCAGCTACTGCTGGTTCGTTGGCAAATGTACCACCTGAAGTAAGTGGGTGGTCAGTTGCACACAATGCTTTGCCGTCACCGCCAGCAGATGCGCCAGCAGTAAATGCGTTGTTAAGGATCGCTGCCGCCTTAACTTGCTTTGTGTGTGCCATTGAACGAGCCAACGCACGAGTATAACGTGAGCCTAAACGATCATAAAGGTTATCTTCGATAGCCTCTTCTGTGATCGAGAATGCCAACGCCACAGTCTCGTGGTTGTAACGAGCAGTGTATGCTTCGTTTGCGTTGTCAAAGTTTACTCCAGCACCCTCTGATTTAGTCGGTGCTGCTCCGAAACCACTCAACATAACCTCTTCTTCGAATGCTCGATCAGAAGACTCTGTTGTAAAGATCTCTGCATGTTGGTTTTCGTACCGTGAGTACTCCATACCGAACAAGGCGTTGAGACCTGGTTCCAACTCTTTCGCTAGTTGTGCGCGAGAGATAGCCATTAGTCAGTCTCCTTATGCCAAGCCAGCGGTTCCACCGCTGAACAAGTGATTGTTGATTTTAACAATAACATTGCCATTCGCTGATGCTGTGTCGCTGTTCTCAGGATCTTGAGAAACATCGATAGCCTTCAACGGCAGTGTTGCTGTGGTTGCAATGGTGCTTTGGTCAAGCTCTTCGCGAGAGATACCAGATGTAGTATCGCCTGCTGTAGCAAGAATATCAAAGTTACCACCAATATCCGCTGCTGCGAATGTACCATCCGATTGAACTTCGAATGTTGCGTTCGGATCATCAATAACATTAGCCATGATGTCGTCTGCTGCCACTAGCCCTGGATAAGAGTTAGTAAATGTTGCTTTGCCTGTTGTCGGGTCTGTGTATTCACAACCATTGAAAACACCCAGAATAAAACCTGTACCACCTGCTGCAACACGGGTAATTGTGCCATTTGCCGCCAAAGCGACTAGGTCACCTTGGAAGATAGCTGTCCCGTAGTTGTTCGCAACGCGATAACGGTTTTGTTGCTGAGAGCTAATGCTTGTACGAACCGGACGTAAGCCAAAAGGTGCGTCTTGGTTAGCCATAATAGCAATCCTCTAATTACTCGGAGTCGCGTTCACGACCTCCGAAAGTTACACGACTTTGCCGATTTTGATTGATCGGCATCGAAGGATGTTGCTCCTTCATTAAGTCCTGATCCACAGCAACCATTTGTTCGCGGGTACGGCCCCCGTAATACTCGTTTCTTTCCCGTGCTGTCTCTTCAGGGATACGGCACAACATCAGACCACCTTGTCCTATAACCCCCTGATATTTGCCATCATCGATGACTGGGGCTTCATAGTCTGGATACTCGTCAGATCGGACAGGTTCCCATCCTTCACGTAGCTTGGCATGGACGTTCATTTTGTCCTCTTCGCCACGCATAGCGACTCGAATCCAGCGATGCACATAGCCATCTGGGGCGTCAGGTGCAGCAAGGTGACTGGGCGGTGCCCAAGGTTTTCTGCGCGAATCTGCTTCGCGGGTTGCGCTTTTGCGCGGTGTTCTGTCAGCCATCTCTTACTCCTTCACGTACTTGGCGTATTCTTCAAGAGGTACGCCCAGCTTTTTAGCAATCGCTACTTGTGAATGCGTCAGCTTGACCGACCTGCGCCCCTGTTTATTACTGCGGGATGCGGAGTTACCAGCAGAAGCGACCTGACTTCCTCCACCCGATTTCTTCGGCGTTTGGAACTTATGTGGAAATTCCGAACGCATGCGTTTGTCAACCTCAGTATAATACTCATCGGTCTGTGGGTCAAACCCCTCTTCCTCGACAAGCTGTTTGTGTATCGTAAACGCAGCAGTTGTCATGATTCGGTCTTCACCAAACCAATCATTTTTCTGTGCCCAAGACTGCGCCCGTGGATCCGGCTGCGGCGTGGGTTGCTGCTGCTGTGCAGGCTGTCGCGCAGGTTGCTGCTGCTGTCGTTGTACTTGCAGTTTTTGCTGCTCTGCTTGCTGTTCAGCACGAGTCTTGGCAGTGTTATAACGTTGCGTCTCAACCGCGATGTTAGACAAAGCCTGTTGCGCTTCGATCATACGATCTGCGTCACCAGACTCATAAGCCTCTTTATACGCGCGTTTCGCCGCCTCAGTCTGAGACTGCAAACGTGTGCCATACTCTGAAAGATAACCTGTATCCAAAGCCTGCATACGAGACTTCAGCTTCTTGTTCTCTTCTATCAACTGCTGAGACACACGGAGAGCTTCAGCTTTATCCCGCTCTTCTTGACGGTACTTTTCCGTCAACTTCTTGATGCGATTTTGAACGCCTTTACTGTACGAGTCTAGCTCTTCGTCGCCAGATTTCGCTTCTTTTTCAGGCTCTGACTCTGCTACAGCAGCTTTTTCTTCCTGCTCGGGAGTCTCGACTACCAGTTCTTCCTGTTCTTGATTCTCTTCTTCAGACATCTTTCACCTCTTAAACATGCTTGATATCTTCTGGATCTAGAATAGTAGCAATAACTTCGTCATCGTTAATGATGCGAACCTCACCACCGTCAATCTTGAATCTCGAACCAGAATATCGACCGATGCAAACCCACTGGCCTGCGGTACACCATGGCTCACTGTTCGGCCCGAACTTGTCGGGGTCCTTATAAGCCAGAGGCCCTAGCTTCATCACGTATGCCACAACCGTAGCAACGCGCTCACGTTCCCGAACCTCGTCGGGAATGTACAGGCCACTCGATGTCTTAGCTTGCCCCTCATACGGCATAACTAAAACCCGCCAACCAGTTGGTTGCGGGAGACGTTCAAGTAGCGGTTTGTCTAAGAGGGACGGGTCTAGTACCCGTTCTTTAGCGTCAACATATGCGCTATCCAAAGCGGAGGAGTCTGCCTTTGACTCTTCCCGTTCTTTGTTCATTTTCTGCGCAACGTGTTCAGGAAGATATAAAGTCTTCGACATCGTCTACGTTTTTCTCCAGCAGGGCCTTGATTTCTTCACGCGCGAAAGAGAGACCCCGTATCTCTCCCACAGACATTTTGTACTGCTCCCAATCCTTCACTGAACCGTGAGCGAGGGCGGTTGAAATATCTTTCTCACGCTCCTCCATTTTCTTATACAGGTATTTTGCCAAATCGACAACATCCATTATAGGTTGTCCTTGTATTCCTCTTGTAAGTCAGATGTGATTGGACCACCTTCTGCCCACTCATCACATGTGTTTTCCTTCATACAAGCAAACTTCAGGCTCTGGCAATACCCTGTGTTGCCGGACTCGTCTCCAAGACACTCCAACATTTCATCTGTTTGGTTGAACATCGCGCAGCTTCCGCACACCTGGTCAGAGCGGAAAGACACTCCCGTGTTTGGCTCACGGTAGTTATGCTCTTCAACCGCCATCTCACGGTTCTCTGCGTTTAGCTCTTCATCCTGAGTAGGTAGAGGGCATGTGTAGCCCTCTTCTGTTTCTTCCATCTGATCCACTGGCATTCCGTCAGGGATGATGGTGATCATAATCCCAGCCATTAGTAGCACTTCCCACGTTTAGGGTTGTCTCGAACATCCCCAGGGCGAACTTCAACTTCACCGCCCAAAGCAAAAACCTTGTGGCCTACGTTCTTAGCTGTTTGGCGTCCACGAGTTAGACCTGTCTGAGGGTCACCAACACCTGTGCCATATCCGCCTTGAGAGGCACCAACACCAAGTTTACTGCCAGATGCGCCTCGACCGTCTGATCCTAGTATACGGTTTCTAAACCCAAAACCGCCGCCTGGATCTTTTGGAATGTCAGGCGTTTCGTTGTAGTTTTTATTGAGCTTGCCTGGTTTAGGGTCACGACCTTTATTACGCCCCTTCAGTGTGTTTTTCAAAGAAGTAGGATTTTTATCGTCGTCGCTCATTGCCTCGGACACTGTGTCT
>Ga0208149_1000568_pt1 | contig 14119 bp, 33 predicted proteins | sample DEB08_DNA_15_FD_184533 | JGI IMG/M metagenome (GOLD analysis project Ga0208149, IMG submission 184533) | Aqueous microbial communities from the Delaware River and Bay under freshwater to marine salinity gradient to study organic matter... | ecosystem: Environmental > Aquatic > Marine > Coastal ... | reverse complement strand
AGTATTCATGCCTGCTCCTTGACGAGTTTTCTTCGGTGCGCCCTCTACATAACCGCCACCTTTACGCATAGCCATTTGTTAATCTCCTAATAATTTCAGTTTCAAGATCTTCAGGTCTTGGAGAACCTGTCTGATAATACTCTATCGACAGGTTCTCCATCATATCGAAGTACTCCTCCTCTGTCAAGTTAGAGTACAGTTTACGTCCCTTACAGTAGATATTGTAAGACTCGTCAGCCATCTCAAATCACTCTTGTCTTTTCGTGACCGACTCTGATACGAGGATCGCACCAGATTTCAAAACCTGCTTCCTTTGCATCCAGACAGAATGATACATCCTCTCCACACATATCCTGTACTGCACCAGACTCAAAGACTTGCATCTTTGGTGCAAACCAGGGATACTTCATGTCTTCGTGCTCAAAGACACCGTGTTTAATCATCAACCATCCAAATCCAGCATAATCAACTGTAAATGGTTTACGACGCTTCTGAATACTTTCGAGTGTCTCATGATTCATGACTCCACCATTATTTGCAAAGTCTTCCTCATCTAACCAGTGTGCAACGGAAGTCGTTCTTCCATCTTCTGTGCAATACCAACCACTGGCAATGTCCTTGTCCATCAGAACCAACTGATAGAACTTTTCGGTATTAAAAACAATGTCACTATCAATCCACAACTGATAGTCATACTTTAACTTCCCGTCCCAGGGAATCTGGTCAGGTCCTCTCAGTACATTCGCACCCAGACACTTGCATCTTGCAAAATTCACCATCGATGAATAGTCTTGGGAAATCTGAATACTTGCTCCGTTTTGTACAAGATCAAAACACAATTGCACAAAATTTTTCAGATATGTATATGAGACTCCACGTCCAGGAAGACAAAAGACAATTGCCTTTCCTCTGATCATCTCTTTTGCTTTATCATAGTCCCACTCTGCTTCGCTTTGTGATGGTGTGGGTGCCTTTGCTTTTACGGTAAATCCTTTAGCCATAATAGAGTGTAATTACATCAGTTATCATACAGTATTATCTAGTATAAGTCAATCTTCCTTCACTTCGGTTATCACGATACAGTCTCCTTCAACTTCCATATTCACTGTGGTGCCTTCGTACCACCCAAAATCATTCAGTATCCACTCCGGAATCGTCACATAATACTCTCCAGTTATTGGATCGACTTCTACGGTTGTAAAATTTTCTCCGGGATTTTTTTGCATCTCTCTGTTTTCGTTCATTGATTTTATATAGCGAAAAAAATTTTTAAGAGTAAGAAATTATTATTTCTTTTTCTGATAAACCCACCTACCATTTTGTTTTATCCATGTAGTACCATCAGCACGAGTTCTAATAGTTCCATCTGGCAATGTATTCCAAGAACTTCCCTTTAATCCTTTATTCCAAGGAGGTTTATCAGATGGAATTAAAATCCACTCACCATCTTTCTTGATATACTTCGTTGGATTATGATTACCATATCTTGGATGTTGTCTAATTGTACCCTCTGGTAAACCAACCATTTCCATGTTTTCTTTATGTGTCCCCCACTTTAAATTTTTATAATGATTATTTCTATTATTACTATCTAAATGGAGAACCTCTTTATGTCCCTCAGGATTAGGAACAAATACTTCTGCAACTAATTGATGAATACTTTTTTTGATTTGTTTCAAAAATTTTCCATTTTCATCCCGTATTGAAATGTTAATACATTCATATTGATGTTCTGGACGACCTGGACGACCCCTGTATGCGGGTTTTAGATATATCAATCCATATTCGTTAACCTCGCCGTACTGACCATTTCTGTCACACTTGCCAGGAGCTCGATATGCTTTGCCGTCCTCAGTAATATAATATCCAGGGTACTGAGTCTCTTTCATATTCTCGGGAATTTTTATAGGAGGAAAATTTAAGGGTCTTGAATTTTTCAATGCATTTTTTCTTGCCCATTCTCTTTTATACTCTTTTCTTTTTTGCAAATCCTTATAAGGCATAATTTTATGTGCGGAATTTTTTTGTTCTCGTAGTTTTTATGATTGCATTTTAGCATATAATATAGATGCCTTTCGTAACACTTTGTAGACTAGGGGGACCCATGGGTTTTATATACACGGCGGCGACCGCCCCCAGGGGGGGACGGCGGGGCACTGCTGATTCACGAACGAATGGCGGTCACTCAAAGCAGGGGATCTTAGCGACTGCCTCATCATGGAAGGTCTCAGCGAACACCCCAGCAATGAGAGCGGCGCTGTGTGCTGTGCCCTGTAGGGTGTTGCTGCTGACCCACCCCTGCTGACGGGTGCTGATGTCAGAGGCAAGGCGGAAGCAGGTGGGGTTGCGCTTGGTCATGGGTCGGTGTCGGTTGCTTTGGAATTGTAGCACGAATCAGAACGCAATGGGGTCAGCAGTCGGGGCATTGATTTCGGCAAAGTGCTGGGCACACTCTTCGATGCCCTGGGTTTCCAGATCGGTGGCGATGGTGTCCAGGATTGCCAGCAGTTGGGTTCCGTCAGCGGCGCGGTTCAGGAGAGCGGTAGCGAGGTCGCGGGTCATGGTAGGATTACGGGTTGAAAGGGTGGCAGTCTTTGAGGGCGCTGCCTTCCCATTGGTTCAGAGGTCTGCCAGCATCTCATCCAGGGCAGCGGTGTCGATCGTGCCATCCATCCAGCGGGCACCGTCAGGGGTCATCTGCCCGAACTGACTTTCCAGGCGGGGGATCAGGCGATCATAGGAATCATACTGACGGGCAACCTTGTAAAGGTTCTCATCATTGCTCAACCACAGGGCGACATTCCAGGTTGCCCAGTTTGCCCATCCGTTGAAGGTCTGTGCGGTCATGTCGTTTCGTTTGACTGAAGTCAGTATAAGGGGTAAAGGGGTCGCCCAGGGGGCATGAGTGGACAGCACGCTCACTGGCACACAAACTTCGCGTTGTTGAAGTTAGCATGACTGAAACGCTCACGATTGACCAGTTTCATTGTACCAAACTCATTGCTGTAGACATAACCTTCGGAGTCAATTCGATCAGATCCAATGTAAGCAGCAGGACCATCATTGCGGCAAAGGAAGAGTGCATCATCTTTGATAGATTTGATCAGTTTCCAGTAAGCAATCAGAGTGTAATCACAATCAAATGCATTATCATCAATCTCCACACCTTCACGGATACACTTATTCAGTTCCTGCTTAAGTTGCTTTGCTTTCTTCTCATCAACAAAGGTCACATTCTGTGCCATTACTTTAGCGAACTGAATCACCTCGGAAAGGTCACCAAACGACCCTGCACACTTGGTATAATCACCAGAGAAGATGCGTGCCTTGGGTTTCACAAACTTACAGTTATGTCCGTCCTCCAGGTTAACAGTCAGAGGGATTGCCCAACTATCACGGAGGTCATCATTTGCCTCATAACGGGTATGGGGAGCAATGATAATTTCTTCGTGAATTACTTCTCCGAAACTGTAAGTGATAGTGTTGGGAGTGTATTCAGACTCTCCGCCAAATCCAATAAAATCCCCCTGATAAATGGAGTCTGTAATAGGTAACCAATCAAAACAAGCGTGCAGAATTTTTGCAACTTCGCCTGTGTGGTTTTGATCGATGTCCGCATGGGATTCGTTGATCTTAATCTTTACTTTGTTGAAGACACTTTTGGTGCCCACGAAGAAATTACCCGTGGCAGGATTGCGACCCCAGACAATAGCGGGAGCGCCGTCGATCTTCACGGACAGGGTGCCTGCTGCCTCAAACCAATCCAGAGCGTTGAGGTCACCCGTGAGGATGGTGTCTTCGGGGTGTTCGATGTGCTTGTTTTGTGTCATGAGAGTATTATGGCAGGTCCTGGGGTGCTTTGGGGGGTTTGGTGGACAGTGTGCCAACTGGTCGGGCAGCCGACCTGGGTATAAAGAAAGGGGACACGAATGCCCCCCTATTTGTTATGCAAACATGAAACCATTGGTGAAGTCGTATTCGTTATAGACAGGACCAGTGATTGCAGTCTGTCCGATGAACTTGTGGACATACCACTTCCAGTCCCGTTGAAATACACCTTCGCCCTTAATACCATGCTCGGAGAGAATAGCATTCAGGCGCGACTTGGTGGTGACAGACTGATAACCACCGTCGAAGATTTGAACGAAGTCATCACCAACGGTGGCAATGTGGTTGCCGAACAGATACACTTTCGACTCGTTAGTTTCAGGATCGAAAGTAACAGAAGTGTTGCCAGATTGCCAGTTCAGGTTGTTAGAAATGGCATTGTTCATTTCCCGTTCGATCTTACGCATGAGAAGTGGAGTTGTTTGACTTGAGAATACAATACACGATCTGGGGGGCAATGGGGAGAATGGTGGACACTCCCCCGACTGTCACCCCAGGAAGGTGGCAGGGTTGCCGTAGTCTGCGATATGGTGTCCGTTGTGACGGATCTCAGCGTAACCGAACTCCTCTGCCAGGTCCAGGCAGATCAGGTAGGCACGGTCCAGGTCACAGACGGACTCGGACTCGTAAGGGGCAGAGGGGACCAGAACTTCGTAACGCATTGGGTTTGCTTGATTGTCCCCATATCCTACAGCACCCTTCCGCCGATTCCAGGGGATGAGTGGACACCCTGCCAACTGGTCGGGCGGCCGAAAGTTAGTTATACTTAAGGCATCAAATCCTCCAACATTTCGTCATCATACAAATCCAGGATTTCTTCTTTGATTTCTTCCTCTGTGCAGGATTGATACGAATCCATTAACAAATCATGTGCCAATACCATGAGAGTGTTTAGATCCATGTCCTCAATGATCTTCTCACAGTAGTTGTACTTAAACTGTGCAAGTTGTTCTTTGTTCATTGTCATTTGAGAATGTTGTGAGAATTAAAGAAAGTAACAACACTTAAGATCTTAGAGATATGCTCTTCTTGATCTTCGTTGAGGTTGATGTTATCGTAGGGAGAAAGAATAGTCTCCATTCCTTCATTCACAAGATTCTGAAGGATAGCAAACTGTTCATCAGTTAAGTTAATAGTGTAACTCATTTCAGACAGAAGGATTCACAGAGATTTCTTTGATGTTTAGACCACAGAGTTGATTGTAGACACGGTTGCTGATAAGATCACAGGCACGAATTGCCTTGGATTTCTCATACCAAATGGTCACACATCCGTCATTGGTCTCAACACGAACTCGATAGTTTTTCATCATCAGTAATCGTAGTTAGAGTTGATGTAATTCTCTACATTGAACTTCTCTTCTTTCTCCCATTCTTCTTTATACTCAATGACATCGAAGATTTCACCAGGAGCATCAGCAATCTCAGACCAGAGTTCATCAAACATGGGTCAATTCCCGAACACTTGAATACAATACACGATTTTGGTGTCCTGTGGGGGTTTAGTGGACACCTCCCCAACTGGCACAGGGGGTCGGCCGCCGCGAGTATAAAGAACTCACGGGGAGTTAGGTATACTCAGTAGCGCGAATCGTTGAGGTAAGGGTTATAAACCTTCTCAACTTCCTCCCACTGGGCATCAGTCAGTTCGCCACATTGTGCTTCCATGAAGTCATAAACCATGCCCCAATCGGCATCGGTTTCGTAGCAGAACTGCGGCAGAGATTGCAGAGCAGAGTAGAACAAATCGGTTTCGTTTTTGGACATGAGAATACAATACACGATTTTGGGGGGAACTCAACCCCCCTTGTGCCACTAGTCAGACTGGCACAACGACGCCAGCAATAATCATAACCTTGCGGACATCTTTGTAGAATTCCTTACACTCAGGCACGAACACATTCATTACCCAAGCATAGAAAGTCTTGGCACCATCGATGACACGAAGCACGAACAATTGCGTGCGTTCGGTCATATTGTGCTCTTGCCACTTCTCGGCAACGATGATAGCAACGGCAGTCAAAAATGCACAGAAGATCTGTACACTATCCATGAAAGTGTTGTAGTGTTTCTTATAATCAATCTCGGTCATCATCTCCACGAAAGCATCAACGGGAGGGAAGGATTTGGTCAGTTCCATTGTTGTTTTGAGAAAAGGATTGTGGAGGGAAAATGTAGCGAATTCCCGACCACATAACCAATGTAGAGCATAACCAACCCCACGTCAAGGGGTCCGGACCAGTTTCCCAATTGGCACAGTGATATGAATTCGTATCAGAAATTATTAATCTGCAGAATATGATACGAATTCATATCAGAAGTTTACACCATGTGCCAATCTACGAACTGGCACACTACCAGTCCAGCTCGAATTCTTTTACTCTAACATGAAGATCTTCATCAGATTCTAGATCTAGCAGTTCTCTCCAATTGAGATCTTCTAGTTCTAAATCACTGTGACACATGATGTCTAGTGTAACTGTAACTAGGCGTTTGCTATGTATCGCGGGCATGTGATTCTCGTGCGATGTTTATTATGCGTAATGCCTGTACGCTAGCGCATCATAATCATGCGAATCTCGTGCATACTCATCATCAATCTCGTATGTATCTTGTATAGTGTATGATGTATTATGCATATGATACTCATAGATCTCGTCGAGATCTTGTGCATAAAACTCGTTGCTATATGTATAATCGATCTCGTAGTCGTCGTACATGATTCTCGTCGAGATTGTGTATGCTTTATGATTATACTGATATCTCGTCGAGTTGTCAAGTCTCGTCGAGATCCATAACATTTATTTATAAGATCTCGTCGAGTTTTGTGTGGGTTCTGTGATTTTTCGCGGGCGTGTGACTTGACAAACTGCGGGTCTTATGCTAACCTCGCTTAGCTTGCATCAGGGAGACACCTTTCTATAATGATTAGAAGAGGATTAGAAGACCTTTACGATACGAATAATTATCATCATAAAAAACAAAGTTTAATATTTATTCTTATATTAAGGGAGTCATAATAATAATCTTGCAAAGTATAGTATAATAGTATCAAATAATATATAAAGTATAGCGTATCATAATCAATATGTCAACTGGAAGCATCTATCTCATCATCAACAAACAAAACGGACACAAGTACGTCGGACAGACCACTCAAACAATCAACAAGAGATGGGCTCAACATATACAAGAAGCACGCAAAATGAGTGGATATCCATTACACCGTGCCATTCGTAAGTATGGTTCTCATATGTTTATGATAAGAGAACTGTGTGAATGTAGTATTGATGAGTTAGATGAAAAAGAAAAACATTATATTAACGCATACAACACCTTTAATGATCCACAACACTATAATGCTAAAGACGGTGGAGATAGTCCTATATTAAATGAAGAAACTAAACAGAAGATATCAGAAACAAAATCTAAGTTAGTTCATACAGAAGAACACATTAATAACATATCTACTTCACTGAAACAACTGACAAAAGATGAACCTTGGGGATTTCATTTAGCAGAGAATAGAGGTAGTGGTATTACTTCACGCTGTAAAATGAGAGGTATCAATATAGAAACTGGTGAAGAAAAGATATGGAATAGTGCTAGTGATGCTGCGAAAGAAGTAGCAGGTGATAGTAAGTATAACCACAATATCTTAAAATCTGCCGATAAAGGTTGGAAAGCATATGGATACAGATGGCAGAGATTAGGTCCTAAAAGTAATAAGAAACAAGTATATGGTATCAATAAAATTACTTGGGAACAAACTCAGATTTATGAGAGTGTACGTGCGGCAGTGAGAGAAATTAAACCGACGGCAAATGAGAAAGGTTCTGGTATATTAAAATCTCTCAAAAATCCAAATAAGAATAGTTGGATGGGTTACTACTGGTTTTATTTCTCATCATAAACACACTCTCTACTCTTCACATAGGTCAATTGCTTCCAACTCTCTGGATAACACACTACAAGAGTATGATACTTACTATGAATAGGACAGTGTTCCACATCCTCACTATGCTTATCCTTGACTCCTATCTCTATGGTAAGATAAGAACTATCCATAAAGTAAATCCATCCTTCTACTGGAAACTTATCTCTATTCCATTTAACATAATCATTCAACTTGGGGACATAAGACATTGCATTAAAGGATTGAGATTTAATTGCATTGCAGAATACGGAGTCGTATTCTTTAACTCTACCTGATCTCCTTGCTTGGAGGAGTTAATAGGGGCATGGTAAGACTTTGTTTTTGTATTATAGAATCCCCAGATACAACGAACCTGATCACCACTATTGTAATGAAACCGACGCTTATAAAGAATCCAGATAGCAATAACATTGTTCTTAAAAGGTGAGAACTCATAATACATTCCCTCTGGTGGACTATGAAATTCTGGTAATACGAAGTCTTTGTGGACTAACTCCTTCACTGAGTTTTTGGTCATAGATCCTTTTACAATCTTCCTGTGAGACATTATCCGCAAGGGAATACCAACCAGTCGTTTGTTCTTCCTCTAAACGATAACGCTTGTCTTCTTTAACATTAAATCCTTTTGCCATAATCGTTAGGTGGTAAACGAATCAATAATACCAGACTCATAATCATCCTTAAGTTCGAACTTCTGAGCATTGATAACACTAGGCATAATCAAATGATTGTACTCACTATCATAAGTCTCTTCTTGTGATAGAATAGTAAATGCCTCAGTATCATTCTCCGCAATCAGGTTAATCACACCACCATACTCGGAAGAAGGAAATGGCACCCAGTAGTCTACAATGTATAAAGATTTCATCTGTCTGTGTAAATTACTCCTCAATTCTATTATAATTTTGAGTTCCTGTCAATAGGTGTAACTGCCGTTGGAGTTCATACTTGACCGGAAGAAGATGGGAGGTTAGAAATCCTTGATACTGTAGGTCCTTTGTTAGATTGAGAAGATTGTCAATTTGCATCTGTGCCAGAATGATTCGTTCTTTGTTTGTCATAGGAATTCTGCCATGTAATAATCAACAGTGACTTCGAGTTCGGCAGCTTTCTTTTCTAACAGAGAAGTGGTATACTCCTTTGCTTTCAGATAATCTTCGTGCTTTTGGATTTCGGTATCGGAATGTTTCATGAAATCAGAGAAGGATTGGAGGAATTGGCGAATGTCTTCATCATTCATATCAGTAAGTCTGAGCACTGGTCAACTTGGAATGTAGAGTGAGAAGTTCGGGCAAGTCAAGAATATCAGACCATTCCTCCACATCACGACATTCCATGAATGTAAGAAGAGCTCTGATTTCTTTCTGTGTCAGTGCAATCATTTCCATTAGAACAAAGACAGTTGGTTGAATTGTAGGTGGTCATCACAGGAATCATCGTCCTGCAGATCAATCATAGCAGTATCAGTGTGGGTCAGGAGTTTGTCGAAAAGAAAATTAACAAACTCACGATCTTCCTGAGTGATCATTGGGTTCCTCCCCTGTTGTTGTTCCTATTATAGGATCAGAATGACGGGACCACATCGTTTCTGAGTCCAGTTTCCGAAGTGTCCATTCCCTCCATGATGGTACTCAGTTTGTGATACAGTGCCTGGGCACTTCCGTATTCTCTGGCAATCTGATTCTCATCACGGTTCTCCAGTAACTGAAGTGCCGATAGAATCACACCTAGTTCATGAACATTTAATCTTACTTCTGTTTCGGTCATTGGAAAAATTGAGTAACTAAAACTACAATCAGAGCAAAAAAGTAAAACATCAGCAGGAACAGGGGAAATATTCCTGAGGTTCGGTCAGAAAGTCGGTCACCTCATAACCAATATCAAGACGTGCCGCAACAGTCTCAACCATTTCCTTCTTGCTCATCAGACGCACCGACTTGGGTTCTCCCAGAAACTTGAGAGTATAAACAAACTTATCGGTCAGAATGTTGTGAGGGCGAAACTCAACAACCATTGCTTCGGACTTGCCCTTGGAGGTCAGTTGCATTGTGGGGGTCCTCTCCCTTGATTACCTTCTTATTATAGGGCATCCAGAGCGGTTTCAAGGGGAGTCTGTGACGGTTCTTCAAGTGCCACACGATTCCTTGTCATATCAGCATAGTTGCTATCAATATCAAAACCAATCCATTCACGATTTAATTCTTCAGCAACAACAGCAGTTGTACCTGAACCCATAAAAGGATCGAGCACTAAATCACCCTCTTCTGTGGTAAGTTGAATACAGTTTCTAACAAGTTGTGGAGGAAATGGTGCTGGATGCTGCTTCTGTCGTTCAGGATTGATTACCCATACTTCACCTCTGTACGCAGGATCTACAGCATTACGAAATACTTTTGGTTTCTTTTTACAGAACCAATAGATATGTTCGGTGCAAGGAACAAGAACATCATTGCGAAGATTAGGAGAGTTTCTTCTATCCCATATGATAAGTTGATAGAGTTGAGCATCACTCTGACTAGTAAAGTCAGTGGGTAAGTAACAACGGTTCTTATACCTTCTAGGTTTGTGATTAAAGAATATAGACCCATCAGGTTTAATGATGCGATGACATTGATTGAGAAACTCTATCATCCAAGCCTGATATTCATCCTCGGGCATATCATCACCATAAGTGTTATAATCAATCTGAAACTTACCCCAAACTTGATTGCCTGGTTTAACCTTACCAAGCAATCCTTTTTTATTGTACGGTGGAGATGTTACGATACAATCAATAGAATCATCTTCTATCTCCTTCATACCTTCGATACAGTCTTTATTAATAATCATTGGAACAAGTTACGGTGAATATGCCACAGAACATTATAACGATTGCTAGGATTACGCTTACCTTCACGCTGAAAGTGAAATAGAGATTTCTTACCCAGTTTTAGATGAATACCACCACTGAGAAACTTCCACTCTGCTTCTTCAATCTTATCAATAATCTGCTCATAAGTCAACTCATATTCAACATTATTCTTTATATCGTTGTAAATTATGTGAGTGATGTTAAAACCGTTACGAATAATAAGATTTACAACTTCCTTCTTATTAGTATCAAGAAACTGCTTGAATGCAGTTACATATTTCTCATCAATCTGTTTAATAGAACGCCTATCTTTACCGTTATAATCATAGTCACGGGATCCACAGAAGTGTTTAATAAACTCAGCAGCGTCGCCGCTAATACCCATAGACTTAATAAAGTGTTTCTGTGTAGTTAGGTGTACCTGAGTAGAGGAACCACTAGCATTTTTAATACTTTTATTATCCAAACCGTTAGAACCATCAACTTTAGTTCTAGAACCACCAATCTGTGTTAGACCGTGAGCTTCACATATTTTATTCTCTTTCTCTCCAGAGTATTGCTCACGGATTCTGTAACCTTGTTCTGCTGTGAGAGGCATGGATTGTGTCTCTTGATTACCTTCTTATTATACTGCCTGCATCAGGCGATTGGGGAAGGACTGGACCACTTTGGGGACTGGCACACCCTCCACATCCATCAGGTACATTTCAAATAACCTTTCTTCTTCTTCCCGTGCCTCAATCTCATGTGGTTGATACCAATACTCCCAATTCTCTACGGGTTGTTTAGAATAACACAATTTTCCGTATCGAAACCGCAGGGAACCACGTATCCACTGTGCCAGATGGGTCAGTTCATGCAAAAGAGTTTTTATATACAAGTCCCGATCCATATGGGTGTCCATTTCGATCAGAAAGTGCCGTGGACGATAAGATTCACCGACCACATCACAATATCCATTCACACCCTCACGTTTCAGACCACGATGAACAATCTCCACCGTGATTTTGTGACGTGAAAAGAACTTATTCAGAAACCAAGAGGTAACATCCTCACAGAGGACTTTAGAATAACCGTATCCGCTAATGTCGAGAATAGACATGAACCCCAGTGAAGAAACCAAACAAAAGAACCAACAAAAATGAGTTTATGCGTTGCAGTCATGTTTCATTCCCATCAGTTTACCATAAATCTTGGCATAGAACATCTGAATCGGTTTCTCATTGTCATCAGTAATTTGTTTTCTTACAAGTTCCATCAGTGCCTCAACTTCCTTTGCAGTAAGGTCGGCATCAATGTTGTGTTCGGTTACTTTCATGCCCAGGCACTCATAAACTCATCCATACTGAATATCTCATCAGTACCAGTCTCTTCTACCAACTCATCATAAGACATTTCTTTCAGCATCTCCAAGTATTCTTCGGGTGTTGCATCTTCATCAGGGTCGAAATCATCATGGCAGAGAAACACATACTCATTGTAGAGTGCGTCGATTAGTTGTTCTTTTGACGGGTTCATTTTCTTTGTTGAGATGATTAAACCAAGGGGAAAAGAGTGCTAGTGCTGCCCATACAACACTAGCAAGAATGATGAGAATGTATATCATCGCTGATACAGATAACCACCAGCCCAGTCAGCATTTTCCAGCAACCATTCACGATCACTGATCAATCGCAGATCGTAGCGAACACCTTTGGCAGGAGATTTCCAACTAGCAGACTTATACACTTCGCCAGACTTACGATCAACGAAAGCATGGACAGAGCGAGAACCATCAGGAGTTTCCATGATCAGTTTGTGATACTTACGACCGCTCTCAATGTAGAACTTATACTCGGGAGCAGGACGACCAGCAATAGAACCATGATTGCGCTGCTTGAAGTTATCCATCAGAGCATCACAGAGCATCAGAGACCACTTGCGAACATTCAGTTCGATAGTGTTACGGGCGTCCTGCTGGGCAGCGTAGTCAGCGAAGGTGGTGGGCATTGGTTTGTTGCGTATGAACCTATTATAGGGGCATATGGGGGCATTTCAGCGCCTTCTGTACCAGTTCCTCAACTGGTCAGGTCATCAATTTGTTTTTCCAGTTGACGCAAAACACCTTCCCTAGTGTATGCTCCAGTAGCATTCTTGCGTCGTTCCATTTCTTCTTCAATCTTTCGAGTGATAGAAGCATGACGGCGGATCTCTCCACCCATCATCATTTGACTCTTCGTTTGTTGCATACAGAACTGTAATTGAAACAGTTCCATGTCATCCAGTTCAAGCATAATAATTCCTCAATAAACAAGTTCAGTTGCTACTTCCCAGTAGTAGTCGTCTTCTTCAAGCACACCCATCCAATCTTTAGGGTCTGTTTCATAGATTTTAATCTCCCGAATCTCATCAATCAACTCAGACAAATCCATCGAATAACCCTCAAGTTGTTTGATTATTGTAGCATAAGGCGGACTAAACCGCTAGTGCTCCTTCGGGGATTTCTTGTCCTTCCATGTAGGTTTCACGCCAGGAACAGGTATCATAGCACAACCAACCGCTCAGTTGAGTATAAACATACGAATACTCTTCGCTGTTCTGGAGATACTCACCCAGGTCCTTATCAAGACGAGGACTAGGATCACGATCGCCACGGACAGAATAATACTGAGGTCCATAAACTCCCTTCACACCACTATCATCCCAACGCTCATCAGTCCAGCAGGAAGACATATCGCCACCGTCAATCAGTTCGGAAGCAAGAGACTTTCCGTTGTAATGGGTTTTCAGGATGCGACCCAACCACTCAGGATAACCATCCCAGTGGTGATAAACAGAGAGTACAGAACCGTCTTTAAGTTCAAGACCAATGCGAGCACGGGTTGCCATTGGGGCGTCTGTCGATTACCTTAGTATTATAGGGCATAAAAAAGGGGCGTTGCCGCCCCGTGGTCCAGTTCTCAAACTGGTTCAGTCATCATAAACTCTACACTCAGAAGCATCAGGATGTGTGTCACAATACAACTCAAGTGGAGTGGGATCGTGTGATTCACCAGGGTGGTTTTCTTTATATGCTTTCAGTGCTTCTAGTTCTTCTTCAGTGTGGCGACGTGACTGTGGTGAAATAGTCGGATCACTCAGAAGTTCCTCATCTTTCTGAATGTGTTTGTCGATGTTTTCCATAGTTTTGTATCGGGATAATACTTATTTATTTTAAGATGATTGTTTTGCTTCCAGACTTCGCACCATCAATTCAGCAAACTTTTCCATTTTGTGGGCAGAAACTGTCTGTGGGGCATAAGTAATCGCCTCTTTCAGGGCATTTAACTCCATAATTTCCTCTTCGGTAAGGATTTCAGTACCAGTTTTTGCGAGAGTCATGAGTGTCTTGCGATGTAACCCAATGTTAGCATTCTATAACATAAGTATCTAGAAACTTAATGTTTTCTTTGGGATTGAGTTACA
>Ga0208149_1000553_pt1 | contig 14305 bp, 10 predicted proteins | sample DEB08_DNA_15_FD_184533 | JGI IMG/M metagenome (GOLD analysis project Ga0208149, IMG submission 184533) | Aqueous microbial communities from the Delaware River and Bay under freshwater to marine salinity gradient to study organic matter... | ecosystem: Environmental > Aquatic > Marine > Coastal ... | reverse complement strand
ACTTGACTATCCACATACGCTTTAATAGATTGTTGTGTAGCTAAGTGTGTATCGCTATCAGATACTAAATCATCTTCATCTTTTACAACACCAGTCGCAGTGTTTAAACTGCTACCATCTGTATTTATAATCTTGTCTACTCTGTCATGTATATCATCAAAGTGTTGTGCTTGTGCAGCTTGTCTAATCTTCGCACCAGCAGCATGAGTTCTAAGTCCTCCACCACCTGTATCAATATTTCTTTGTACAGTTAATGTTGTTCCAGATATATTAGTTACCTTTACATATTCTCTCTGGCTATCACTGTCTGGGTCTAAAACTAAATACATTACAACAGCTCCAGAGATAGCTGTATTTGTGCTATCTGTAGGTGCTGCGTCTACTGAAATTGTTATGCCACTTGCATCTGCAGTCAATGCAGTTGTAATAGTACTCTCATATCCATTACTTAATTTACTTTCTTGTGCTGTCATATTATCCTAATCTTACTACTCCTAATGTTCCAATTCCTGCTGTATTTGTAAATTGTGATACAACATCTTCTGCTCTTACACCTCTTATTCTAACAGTACAATATTGGGTTACAGAACCTATATTAGCATCATTTATCACAGGATAAGCAACACTTTCAACAACTCCTCTAATAGTTTCTTGAGGGTCAAACAACTGTAAGGTAACGCTGTCACCTTCTTTTTGTTTAAGTTCTTGATACACTGCTTCTCCAAGGTTTCTAACCTTTAACCTTTTTCTGTTAGGTCTTTCTATTTGGTCAGATATATTTACAGGTATATCTACTACCACTAATTGTGGTCTAGGTAATGCCCTAGCAGATACACTTCTAAATACTGGTGTACCAGTAAAATCATCAGTAGCTTGTAAAACTATTTTCATATTAAGATATCTAGCGTTTCTGTTAATCTGTACTTCTTCTCCACCAAATCCCTGGGTACTGTCATTAGCTAACTCCCATCTGGTATCATTCTCATCATTAATAGTTTCTGGTCTAGTAGAAATAAAACATTGTATTCTCCTGGTATCAACTATCTCGTTATGTTCAATAGTTGTTCCTACCCACTGTTTAACTTCTGATGTAAAGAAATCTATATTAGGTGTAACTATGTAACCAGTATCTTCATACAAGTTTGTTTCTTTAGTTATACCACCATTAACACCATCAACAGTAGCGATAATCTTACCACCAGTTTGTCTAATGCCACTAACAATACCTTGTCCTGTTAATTTTTTATCTCTAGCTAGTGATGCAGTTGGTAAGTAATACCTCCACAAATAAACTTCACTAGAACTTTCTTGTACACCACAGAAAATACTATCTCTTGTAGCAAACATAGCGTGTGGTGCTGTTTGTACACCATCATCCCATTCTTTTATCAGTTGTCTATCATTGAGTACATATAGATTGTCTGCAACAGTAAGATTACTTCTATATAATCTTCCAATGTTTGTTCCATATTCTTGTGTACCATAAAAAATTATTCCTTCTAAAGCATTAATACTGTGTATTTCTTCGTCACCTATTCTTGATTGACCTAATACTTGTAAAGTTCCACTCACATCTTTTAAAGAATAAATATTACCATCAGTACTACACGCAAGTATTACTGCACCTGCATCAGTCATATCTGTAAATTCATGTGTAGGTTCTGTAGTTATTATTGCATCAGCTATTTGAAAATCACCACTAAAGTTGTGTAGGAAAGCTGCACTCTCCCATAAGTATTCTGCTTCTGTGCTTTTACCTGTAACTAAAAGTCTACCTTTTTTAAACCATATACCAGTAAAGTATCCTGTAAATACAGAACCTAAACTTTCATCAGTCCAGGTATCAGTAGTTAAGTTATAAGAAATAAGTTGCTTGTTTGTTCCACCATCTCCAGTTGCAACAAATAAATTATTACCAAAACCTGCAATACCCTGTATAGCATAAGATACATTAGTAGAAGTCATAGGTGACCAGTTCTCACCTTCATCTGTAGATTGATAAACTGTTGTTCCATCTGTCACATAAAGATAACCATTAGTTGTTTGTGCAAGATAATTTTTTGTACCAGTAAAAGTTACACCTTTATCAGCCATTGTGTGAAGCAAAGTTACTTCATACGATAATTCTGTATCTGTATTAAAAACATCTACGCCTCTACTATCAAAAAATCTAGTAGTATCTTTATCTGTGTTAACTCTTTTGTGTGCGTAATCTAATCCTTGTCCACCAGAGAAATCATTCCTAGAAAATATTTGACCTATGTTAGTTGTTATATCTTCTGGGTTTGTTCTTAAATCTATTTGTTGATTAGGAAATTCTGCAGTCCTAATAGTTAAAGGTCTGTCTGTAGATACAGCAGTTCTAAATAATAAATTATCTAATCTAAACCCATAACCTTTTCTTTGTGGGTTTGTTACATCTGCAGTAGTTGGTACTCTAGGCACTAGGATATACCACGCTGTTTAAACTAACTGGCTCTGGATACCTTGCTCTTAAATCTTTTCTTGCTTGTTGTATCAGTATTTGTTGATACTGTAACAATGAGTTTCTAATACTAGAAGAAGAACCAACAGGATATACACTAGCTTGTATAGAATCTGATATATATTCTGTGGTTGCTGCAGGTATATCTTTACCTGCAATCATTTGAGCAGCAACACCTGCCATGATAATTGGTTCATATTCTGTTTCTAATCCTATGTTTGATAAGGTATCATCTTCATTACTTATTTCACCAAACTTTTTTTTAAAAGTACAATGCACATCAACACCAGTTTGTATGCCAGAGAACTGAACAACTTTACCTGTTCCAGTTATTGATGTAGGTACATCTATTAACTCTATTGAAACTCCTCTAAATTGTACAGTAGTTTCATTACCACTAGATAATGATTGATACTGCGATACTGCTTTTATTGGAGCAACTATCCTACTGTCATCATCACCAGTTAATGCTACATACCCATTAGCAGTTGTAATAGTCTGTGTCTCTACTGCAAATAGAGTAGGGTATAAATTCTCTATCTGGTCTTTGACTGCATTAAAAACATTAAGTCTTATAAAAGGTGGGTTGATTTTAATTAAATCTGTCGCAGAATGTGTTGTTGCTGTTGTTCCCCTTGCACCTCTTTTAACAGTTAAGGTTTCATCTGCTGTATTTAATGATAGAACTAACATTAGCTCTTGGTTTATTTCTATAAATGCTCCTGAACCCATAGCATCTTCTTCTTCAGTTGTAAGAAAATCAGATTCATAAGCTACAGTTGTTGTAGTTGTATCTGTGATTGCTGTTCTTAAATTAGTAAATGATTGTATATCATCATTAGGTTCTAAATATTCTCTGAAAACTCTGTCTACTAGGTTGCCTATAGTGCTACTCATAATTATAAATTCTAACAGAACTTAGGACAGCGTGGTGGCACTGTCCTAAAGTTCCAATATTATATTTTAGCTTACGCCATTAATAACTGCGTGGTATTCTGCAGGTCCTTTATCAAGACCAATTTCCATATATACACGCTTTGAGATTGCTGCTGCATCATCATTGTCTGTATCCTCTACGAATACTGCACCTTTACCTGGGATGTTTAAGAATGCTACATCTAGGTATGCAAGGTCAAGAATGAATGCTTGGTCAGCAGGAACAAATTCGTTCACTACTAATCCCATGTTTCCAAATGGTGTGATGATGGTGTCAATGTTGATACCAGCGATATTTCTATCTCTTGGTAACACTGCCATCTTCTGGTTTCCTTGTGCAACAAGTCCTTGGTTTAAATCAAGAACTGAACCTGGTCTTGCGAACAAGACTGTGTTTTGCATTGGAGCTCCAGCATCATACATAAGTTTTAATGTTTCAGAAACTGCTGTGTAATCTAATGATTGTGCTGTTCCTGTTCCATCATTATTTGTATCATGTGCGAAAGCTGATGAACCATTTCCACTAGCTACCCATTCTGCGATTCCTCGCATTTCTCTTGGGTTACCATCTGTTCCATCATTGAAAGTAGCATTAAAGAATTCGTACTCAACTTCTCTTGCGATTTTGCTAAGTAGTTCTTCTAACTGAAATGCCATTTCATCATTGATTGGGTTAGAACCTTCAAAAGCTGCTGTTCCAGATTCCATAGCTTGGGAGTTCAAATATCCTGTTGAACCTAAAGCAGAGTATGTTAACTTCACACCCTGATTCCAGATTTGTACACAGTCTATTGCTGAACTTCTGCTTCTACCAAAATATGCTGGAGTTCCACCTTCTGCAACTGCTGTATAGCTGTTGACTGTAGGTGTATCCACTTTTTGGGTTTGGAATACTGGAGAACTAAGAAGTTTACCACCTGTTAAACCACCCACCATGGATAGTAGAGGTGTTCTTCTTGCACCAACTTTGAATAGTTCACCTGTAAAATTGTTAATCTCAGATACTGAGATTGGGTCTGGTGAGCCTATAGCTGCCATTTTATTCTCCTATAAATTTTATCTAGGAGCTTTTCTCCTAGACTTACTTTTCGTCTAGCTCGTTAAGAGCCATCATTTTAGACGCAATACTGTCTCTAACTCTGCCTGTTTTTTGTGCTTGGGCTATTTGGTCAGTGATATTTGGAGTTTCGTTAATGGCTTTTGCTGTTTGCTGTAAGGCATCCAGTCTATTTTGACCTTCGTTTACTGTACTACGAATACTGTCTTGTTGTCCACTAACAACTTCTTCTCCAAACTCTGCTGACAAAAATTCCTTTAAAGCATTTGCTTCAAGGTCACCTTCGTACATCAAATCTGCAGCTTTTCCAACACCTTTAGTTCTGTCTAATCCAACTTCTTTGAACAAGTTGTCTCTCTCTTTGGACTGATATGAAATCAACTCCTCTTTAAGAGCTTTGTTCTCTTCACGAATTGCTTTCCAATTCTTGTCAGATTCCACTGAACCTTCTGTGTTATCAATATTTTCAGACATTTGCTGTCTCCTATCTATAAATAATTTTTTTACAAGTGCCATCTATGTAATGCACTGAGCCTTATCTACTTATTATTTATTTTCCATGTCTTGTTAGTAGGCATCAAGACAGTGTTCGTATGTATCCTGGTCAAGTTTAACCCCCAGACCTAGGAATAGGGTCGTATTTATTATATCATAATTTACAGATATACAAGTAGTTTAAACAACTATTGTTCTATGAGACCTACAACTGCACCTGTTTGTGTTGTCCTAGCTCCTATTTGTGCAGAGCTACCTGCGACTTGCTGTCTAAGAATATTAGAGACTGTTTGAAAATCTTGTACATCACCTAGCTGTAATCCTTCAACTATATCTTGTACATCAGGAATATCTCTTCCTTGTGCCAGAGCTTGTTGTTGAATATTCTGAACTTGATTGAATGCTTGTCTTGCTGCTTGTGGGTCTAACCCTTGTTGCCTAAGTGCTTCAACTGCTTCTATAGATATATCTGTTCCAGCTAACAATGCTTGACCACCAATCTGTGCTCTTACCACATTTTGTGATACAACATCTCTAGCTGCAATAGTACCTGCTACTAATTGTTGTCCTATTTGTGGGTCAATAGCACTGGCTATTATTTCTTCATCAGTCAATATTCTTCCAAAATTTCTTTGATAGTATTCTTTTACTGCTGGTATACCAGAAAGTATATTTGTATAAACAGTATTAACTCTTGCTCCTAATTCATCTGGCGATACAACATTCTCTATTAGTTGTTTCTTTCTATCATTAGTCAAAATTATATCTGGATTAATTCCTATAGCTTCAAACTTTCTGCTGTAACCATCAACAACTTGTGTATATTCTGCTTCATTATATTTAGTAGTAATACCATCTGGATTTAAGTTACCAGGATAATAAGTTTGATAAGCGTTAGATGTACGAACAGCTTGTATAGCTTGTTGTTCATCATTACCTGATTCAACAAATGATGTAACATAAATATTTAATAGTTCATCTGGTAATAAATTACCATATTTTTTCTTAGCTGCATCTTTTAAATTATTTAAACCAGCTGTTGTTATGTTTGCCATTATGTACTAAATCCTCTCTGTACTCCTGTTTGAGTTACACCAACAGAATTTGCAATATTGTCTGACAATGTATCTACAACTTTTACTATGTTATTGTTTAAACCATAAGCTGTTAACTCTTGGTCTGCTGTATTTTGGTCATTAGCTAATAATACATTTAACCAGTTCTGTGAAGTCTCATCTATTCTTTCACCTAAGAATTGAAATGAATAGTTTTGCCATGGTGATGCTATTTGTTTATAAGTTAAATTCTCGTCATAGATGTCTGTGTTAAATAAAACTTTTCTTTGTGATTTTAATTCTTCTTGTAATAAGTCTGCACCTACATCTGGGTTCTCTGCGTTTCTAATTATTCCTGCATAGTCTTGTAATGTTGCTTCATCTAATGCACCATATACTGGACCTAACCACTCTAATGCTAATGCTCTAGCAGATGCGTAACCTGTTCTAGTTTGGTCTACTTCACCTTTACCTTCTAACCAGTTTGTAATTCTTTCATCCACTTGTATTCCTGATGTTACATCTGACAATGCTTGTATTTGTTCTGATGCTTTGACTGCATCAAACTCACCAAATGTAACTTTGTCTGCAAACCATTCAGCTAATGAATTACCATTAGCATCTCTTATAGTATCTGCATTAGCAATACCAGCATTTTTCATAGTTTGTAAATATAATATTCTGTTTTGGTCTAGTAGTGTTTTAGCATCAGCAGGAAAATCAGCATCTCCAATACCTCTACCTTTAGAAGTTACTAACCAATCTCTTTCTTCTTTTGTGCTGTTGTTCCACCATTCTGTGTTAGCCCATTCTTCAGTAAGTATATCTCTATCTTCTACATATCCTTCTACCCATAATGAAAACATTTCGTCATCATCTTTGAGCCATGGTCTACCTAATGTTGCTTTTTCAAAATTTTCTACGAACCCTACAAAAGGACTATCACCAGTAGTAATAACCTTCTCATCTAATTCGTTGACTTTTCCAAAAAATACTGAGCTTGTCCACATAGTATCTGATGCCTGTACTTCATCTGGTCTTTCTCTACCACTGTATAACATATCTAAATCTATATCAGATGCAGCATAACGCATATACATCATAGTTCCTGGAACTTGCCATACAACAAACTTGTTACCTTGGTACTCCCATATCTGACTGTCTACAAAACCTGTACTTAATTCTGCACTACTTGATGTTACACCAGAAGTTACTTCTTCTGCTGATGTACCTGCATCTGGTCCTTCTGTAATATCTACTGGAGTTAATGAATAACCATTACCTAATGCTTGTCTTAAAGATTCTGTACTAAATACTCTTTCTCCACCTGCAGGTGCATCTTTTCTATAAATAGCAATACCTGCTTTATATTGTGAAGGAGTAAATCCATATTCATCTGGTTGTTCTGTAACAGTTTCAACAGAATTATTATTATTATTATCACCAGAATCATTATTATTATTAGTTGCATTTAAATAATCTTGTTCCTCTGCGTCAGGTACAAAATCATCAGGTCTACCACCCTTAGTATCTGTAACAGTAATTGTTTTTTTATCCTGTGGTGGTGTACCAAATTGATTAGTAGTAGAACCTCTAGTAGTTGTGTCAATACTAGATACATCTATAACACCTTGGTCATTTACTGTAGGTACTGTTGGTTTTGCAGATTGTGCAGCTCTAGTGAATAATCTTTTCTCTGTTTCTGTTAATAAACTTGGTGCTTGATTATTAGCTATTCTTAAATCTCTGACTCTTTGACTGTATAAAACTTCATCATATTCTTTTTTTGATATACGACCATTGACTAAATCAATTAATAACTGTCTATTTTCTTGTGGCGTTAATGCCATAATTTACCTACTCTCCTGTAGTTTACCATACTGTTCAAAGGCATAATCAATTATAGGTTCACTTATCTTCCATGACAACGACCATGTATCAGAAACTTCACCAAATTCTTGCCATGTATCTTTACCTACTTGTTTCCAATCGTAGTCTATGTAAGTTGGTTCTTCACCTTTCAATGTTTTACCACCCATAAATGATGGTACAAAATCATTTGGACCACCTTGTTTTTCTATTGCTTTGTTGTATGCTTGACCTGCATCTATAGCAAGTATTGCCAATTCATATCCTACATAAGCTGCTAGTGCTGCAGGTGCTATTGCTGCTGCACCTAACCTAGGTAGTAACCTAGTTATTCCTGCAGTTATTGCTACATCACCTGGGTCTAAAACACCTGCTACTGTATTAAATGTTTTACCTACTACTTTTTTAGCAGATTTAAATATGTTATCTACAACTTCTGGTTCTGCATTAGCTAATTCTTTTAGCTTGTTTAAACTGTCAGTATCAACTAATTCACTTGCATCTTCTACTACAGTACCTGCAACATTAATTATTTCTTCTGGCATCAATGCTACTTTTTGTGGAGCAAATGGTCTATCAGCTGGTTTAATATAATTGGGGTCTCCAACCTTTATTAAGTTACCATCTACATCTCTCATGTGTTGTCCATAATTTGTATATGTGTTTTGACCTAATGTTTCTGTAGTCATAATTCTTCTAGCGTCTGGAGAATACATCTCTTTATGAGCTAACCATGCGTTGTACTCACCTATTGGACCAAAGGTATTACCTCTCATACCATGTCCAAATGTGTCATGTACAGCTCTAAAGACATCATTCTCTAGCATTACTCTTCCATTTACATCTTGATACCTTGACTCAGCTAACATAGGATTTCTTACATCTGTTGCATCATTTCCAAAACCTGTATCTGTAGCTAATACTTTTAAAGTTCCATTTTCCATATCAGCTATCATTTGTTGATGACCAGCTTTATTAGGTGTATAAGGGTCTACATCTACTATTTCAAACTTCATACCTGAATCTAGCAATACTTGATATTGCATATTAGTTTCCCCTATAAACTTCTTGTAATAAGGGATTGCATTGTCATCAAACATAGGTAGTTGTTCAAATATATCTGCTGCTATTGCACCTATCTCATCATTAAATATCATAGCTGGTTTAAACTCTGGGTCAGAGTATCCCATTATTTTGTGATAATCTTGTGCTATTTGTCTAATCCTGTCACTGTGTACAGATATACTAGCATCATCCATAACCCTTAATGTTCCTCTAGTTTGTGCTTTGTATCCATCACTACCATCACCCATATCTATACTTATTAAATCTTTAGGAACAAATAATTCTAAAGTACCACCTACTGGTATTCCTCTTTTTAAAAGACCTGTCATTCCTACTTCTTTTAAAACTCCATCTTCCATTAAAATTAGTTTCAACCCTTGATTGTTTAAATCATTAAGTAAACCTGCAGCAGGTCTAGCGTGTAATCCTGCAGGGTCTGTTACCTCTAAAGTAAAAGATTTGTAATCATCTATGTTTAAAGTTTCTACATCATCTACTACATTTGTAGGTGTGTCTACTACATTTGTAGGTGTGTCTGCTACATTTACATTACCTTTCAAAACATTAGTAACATCTATTTTATTTTTAAAAAGTTTTCTTTGGTCGACTGGATTACCAGTAAGATTTTCGTATATTGTAGTACTTGGATACATTTCAGTCATTCCAGATAATCGTAGTTCAGGATAAATAACTTCTATCAAATCATCAGAAGCACTTGAATTAGTTTCAATAAATTCTATTATTCTATCTTTTGTTAGTTGTTTAACTGCTTCACGACTTCCTTCACCCATTTTTTCATAAGCATTCATATCAGTAGGAGATACCCCAGCATTACTACGCATCTCATCAAATACTTCAACGCTTATATTTCTAGTTAAACCATATAAAAACTCTTGTAACTTTTCATTTATTAATTGTACGATAGGAGGGTCAGGTGTATTTCTTTGACCCATACCTGCATATTGGTAATAGGCATCATTATTAACTATGTTATCAGTCAAGTCATCCATAAATAAAAATACATTGTCTCCTAATACAAACTCTTTAGCTTTTGTATTAAATTCGTTTGTCCACCAAGTGTGAAGTTCACGCAACTGACTTAGATTTTCAGGTGGAGAATATAATCTTTTACCTTTAAAATTTTCTTGTGGTACAGGTATTCTATTCCATTCTATAGCTGTATCAAGTTCATCTGGATACATAAGTTCTGCTTCAGCATTTTGTAAAAATTCAATTATGTCCAAACCATGATTCATTAACACTCTTTGTTCAAGACTTTCAGGAAAAGCGTGTCTAATACCCATTGAAATTTCTTGTCTGTTTATATTTCTTGTAAGACTATCAAGTATTTCTCGTGCAGCTCTCTTGTAATTATCTGTTCCTTCAGCATAAAGAAAATCTTTTTCATTAGATTCTTTTAAACTATTTATAGCAAACTTAACATATCTTTTAAATTCATTTGCACTATCTTTTCCTGCTTTTGCTAATAGCCTACTGACACCTTGACCTTGCATCTTAAAAACATCTTTACCTGCATCAATATTTAATTGAGCTGCATCTGCAAAAAATTCTGTAAGTCTTTTCTCTATCTCTTTTGTGGATAATTTTGACCATGGTTCTGTAGAGAGTTTAGTCATTTCATTACCTAAGTCATTATGATGTAAGTCATTACCATACATCATTAATTGCAAAGCCTTTTGTCTATATGTTTGTGCTACTGTATTACCAGGTACAGTGTCTAATATACCTTCAAGAAGATTACTAAGAATCCTATCTTTTTCTTTAATAACCTGTTGTCTGTTCATTACTTTTCGTTAGATGTTATTTCATCAGGTATTTCAAAATCAGTTAACTCAAAATCTTCAAGGTCTTCTAAGATTGTTTCTACAACACTTTTTTGTTTTTCAGGTGACATTATCTTCCCAACAACTTTAGTGCAGCTTTAACACCATCACTCACAGTTGGTTTAGGCACAACTGTATTAACAGGTGGCTGTCCAGCAGCTTTCTTTTGCTTGTTAACTTGTGCTTCTAACATCTGTCTTACTCTACCATACACTTTACTTTGTGCAGCTAATGGAACTTGTGTTGTATATTGTGTCATTTCAGTTGGACTTAAATTTGGAGTTCTTTGTGGTTTAGGTTGTCTTGGGTCAAAACCATCTTCTGGCTCTGGTATACCTCTGTCAGGTGCATTATCATCTGTAGGAGAACCAGCCATAATTTCTTTTACTTCATTTTCTATTTCTTGTTTTAATTTTTGTGCGTCTGTATTGTTTGGGTCATTGAACTTATCAATAGTTAAAACATATAACTTTTTCATAGCTTCTTTGTAATCATCTGAGTTTATATCTTTTAACTTTTGTTCCAACATATATTTAAATACAAGTGCGTTATCTTTTAAACTTGCTTGTGTTTTAAACCATTCAGCAGCAAACTTCTTTTGTTCACTAGAAAATTTGAGTAAACTTTTTTGTCCTGGTTGTGCAACATTACTTAACAAAACTTTATCTTGTTCATCTGTAACCCCTGGTAACTCAACACCAAGTTCTTTCATAGCTTTATAAATAGCAGGTGCCATTGAATTTAAGTTAGCTTGGAATATACCCCATGAAGGTGATTCTTTATCTAGTGCATCTCTAGTAAAAGGTACACCACCTACTCTTGATTCATAACCAGCTATTGGAACAACATACTCTATAACTTCTTCTGCAATACCAACGCTTTGTAGTGCTTCAATTACTTCTTCTACTGTATAGTTTGTTTCTTCCATTATCCTATCCTTGGTACTGGTTGTGCTTCAGCAGATTTAAGTCCTGCTAGATTTCTTTGCATCCTGTAGAAAGTATCATCTTCTACATCTGCTTGTCTTTGTAACTCTTCTCTTGGTTCAAATATCTCATCTAATACATCTGCTCCACCTTCTGTGAGTATATCTACATCTGGTTCTTCTGCTTCCATACCAGGTGTTTGTATCGCTTGACCTGTTGTAACATCATAACTTAGTGAAGGTGCAGTACCTGCTCCTAATCCTGTTAGTGATTGTTTAAACTGCTCTACTGGTCCTTCTACTAATTTGCCTGTAATGTATTGTTTCTCATAGTCTGACAATGGAGCACCTTTTCTAGCTTCTGCTTTTTTCTTTAAATCTTCTACATATTCGTCTAATGCTTCGTCACCAAATGTATATCCTCCACCTAGTCCACCTAACGCTGCAGCTTGTGTTTGACCTGCTAGTACTTTAAGTCCTGCAGTCCATGTAAATGTACCACCATTATTCATACTAAATTCCATAGCTGCTTTAAGTCCTTTAAGAAACTCATCATCTATTTCAGCTCCTATAGTTTTATTTAAATCTATAAGACCTGCAGCAGATAATAAATTTTTAGTTTGCACTCTAAGATAAGGTGTTAGTTGTCTAGCTTGTGCTCCTATATCTGTAGGAAAGTAAACATACTTATACGCAGCACCTGTTCCTAATATATCTCTTCGTTGTGCTTGCCATTCATCACTTGTTAAAAACTCTTCAGCAGAAATTATCTTAACTACTGCTCCTTCTTCTGGGTCAGTTATTCCTGTTTGTACTTCATACTCTTTAAGATAACCATTACCTAATGGTGTCTTGGTTGTTGCACCTGCAGTATCTAAGATACTAGCAATTCGTACATAAAAATCTTCGTCTACACTACTACCACCTGTTGTAGCATTTCCACTTCCTACTCCACCAAATGGTCCTGATGGAACTGTTGTAGTTGTAGTTGTGTCGTAATGTCCTGGTGTATGTACCATATTATCCTTCTAATCCAAATCTAGTAAGCTCGTAAGAGAATACCTTATCAAATATTACCAAAAATTTAGGATTATTTCTTCCTATTTCCTGTGCTTTAGTATACAACTGATTACGAACTTCTTGTGCTTGTACAGTATTACTTGTACTAATCCACCTCATAGCATCTTTTTCTATAGGATAACCTCTACTATCTGCTACAGCATCTATTGCCTGTGCTCTAAAATTAAGATATGAAGCTATCTCATTTCTATTGTCAAAGTTATCTAGTCTTGGGTCTTTAACAGCTCTTTCTAAATAATCTATAAGTACATCATTAGGTACACCTGTTTCATAATCAGAACCTAAAACTTTATTTAACTCTGAAGAATTACCATAAGCCATTGGAAACATTTCTGCTAAATCAGCTTCTATTAATGCAAACTTAGCTTTCTTTCTAGCAACTCTTTCTCCTGGGTCAGCTGTGCTATTGTCTATAACTTTAGACCAATAATCTTTTGTTGCTACTTCTATTGCACTAGCAAGGAATGTTTGTGTTGATACATAAAACTCATCTGGTGTTTTTGGTGAAAACAATCCTAAGTTAGATATATAACTTACCCCACCATAATCAACATTACCTTCATCTAATCCTGGAGCAAACAATGTTAACACTGGTCCATAATCAGCAGCAAGTTCTGGGTTATCTAAAACAAAATCATACTCTGGTGTAGTTCTTGGTAAGATACCACCTTGTGATATGTTCTTACCTTTTAACTGTAAAGCAGTAGAAGTAAAACCTTCTGACAAATCTTTACTATCTAAACCTAATAACTTAGCTACTTCTAGCAACGCATAGAACTCACCTTGTGGTCCTAGTGTCATTACATACTCATCTTTAATATCTTGATAGAAACCATGTATAACAGAAAGCTCTACAAAGTTGTTGTACACTAATCCACTATCTTCACCTTTATTTCCATACCATTCTCCAAATGCAACTTCATTACCTTCTACTGCATACATAATAGATAGTCTTGGTATAAATGGGTTTACAAATCTATCCCATGCTTTAAGTTGGAAGAAGTTAGCTGCTAGTGTCATAGCAACAGTTTCTAATGCTTCTTGGTCATCTGCTAAATCTGGTCTTAATATACCTGCTACTTGATACCCAGTGTTTATAGCTGATAACCATTGGTCTTCATCTAGTCCTGCTGTATCTAAATTTGTAGCAAGTTGATTCAAAAGATTCTTACCAACTGATGGTATTGTGGTTTCTAATAATATTCCTGGAATATCTTCTAGCGAATCATACCTTGCACCTGTTAACTCAAATCCACCAAATACATATTTTTCTAAATTCTTTTTAGCTTTAGGTTTATCTTTAACTAAAACACCTACAGGTAATGCTATAGCAGGTCCTACAGGTGGAAACAATCCTCCACCACCAACATTTAATGCACTAAGTGGTATTCCTCTTTTAGCAATAATCTTAGAATCAACAAGTGACATATCATCAGTAAACGCACCTCTACCTTCAGTCTTTACATAATCTTCAAATGGTGTTCCACCTACTGG
>Ga0208149_1000551_pt1 | contig 14321 bp, 18 predicted proteins | sample DEB08_DNA_15_FD_184533 | JGI IMG/M metagenome (GOLD analysis project Ga0208149, IMG submission 184533) | Aqueous microbial communities from the Delaware River and Bay under freshwater to marine salinity gradient to study organic matter... | ecosystem: Environmental > Aquatic > Marine > Coastal ... | reverse complement strand
TCGCCAGTGCAGAAACTGCCAGAGCGGCAAGTGCGATTGCTTTCATTTGTTTAATTCCTTTTGTAATGTTTTGTCTGTCGAAGACCTTCTTATTATAGCAGGGTCTTCGAGTCTTGTCGTTAATGATTGGTTAAGGATCTTTAAAGACAAAACCTTGGTATATATGAGCACTTAACTTAATTTTAACCATAAAAAAACCTCCCCATAAAGAAGAGGTTAGGATATTCGGATATTACTGGATAATCGGATTATTTCCGATTATCTATCAAAAACGATAGGTGACGCCTGCCTTAGCGCCATAGTTGTTATCACCGTCAGCAGTCAGGAAGGAGAACTCACCGTAGACATTGACGTTCTCGGTGACATCAACACCCAGACCTGCCTTACCGGAGAACTGAGTATCGGTGTCCAGACCATCAATAGCAACGATGGCGGGACCTGCCTGAGCATACCAACCAGCGTTCTCACCCAGAGCGCCTTCGTAACCAACAGCGATGTCGGTTACAGTGCCTGCATAGTCGCTACCGACGAAACCACTGTTGGCTTCAACGTTGACGTAGGGACCTGCAAACGCAGCGGTGGCCATGAAAGGAGCAGCAGCAGCGGCTGCGAAAACAGATTTGTTGAACATTTTAGTTACCTCGTAGTTTTCTTGTGGAATGGTTACCCACAGATGTCAGGGACTTCGACTCGTCCCGTTTGTATCACGTTCTTGCAGCGAGTAGTTGAGGCATTCAGTAGTGATGACTTATTTATAATAGCATGGGGTTTCTTGGGTGTCAAGCCTCCGTTTTGGATGGTCCAGAAATTCTTCCCATATATGGATCGTATGATGTAATTTGTTCCAAAGTTAGTTCAGGTCCTTGAGTTTTCCAAAAATTTAAAATGCCATTGTAACTATTCCTATGAAATATATCAACATGATCTGGGTGAATAGAAGACCCCAAAGCAATTTTATAAAGAAGAATTGGAGAAGAATAAGTTACGCCAGAATTATAAATTAAATCGTCAGCAACTGCTCTTGGTTTGACTCCATTATCAAGTTTATATTTTTCTCCTCTTACATGATTGCGAATTAATTTTTCTGCATGATGTCTAGTAATGACATAGCAAGCAGTAGAAAAATCATTCACAAAACGATTATGAATCGGAACAATAATATCCCCAGTACAGATAATAGCAAGTTGCAGAACGTCCCATGCATAAGGAGCCCTTGCAACAAAATCTTTCCAAGTAAAATTCCAACACTTAACGATATCAAGATCACAATCATCTTCCATGATGACAGCATAAGGACTATCCGAAGTCTCATACCAATGCTTAATTGCCTTTAGGTGAGATGTAACACATCCAATCTCACCTGTTGACATATTTTCGGGATAAGTTCCTTTAATAATTTCACTTAAATCATCATCTCTACCATCATAAGCAGAGATACGAGTATAATTTTCAATTTTCCAATAGTCAAACTGATTTTCCATATACTCTTTTCTTTCAGGTTGCCCATCAAGATTCAGGTAGTATATGGGACCAAAGTTTTCAAGTTTATATGCTGCTTTGTTTTTATCCATTAGATTCTTTTTTTGTAATAATCCTGATTCGTAATATATTTTCTTAAATCATCTCTTTCCATTAATTTTATTTTTTCCCATTCTGCATTATTATTTTGCATATGAGGATTAGTAAACCAAGAATTTGGAGTTCTAGAATGCTCTAAATGATATATTACATTAGAAATTCTATTTACCTTATATCCAAGTTTAGTAAATCTATGGTATCTTTCTACATCTTCAGGGGCATATGCTACAAAATTTTCATTTTCCATTCCACCTTCTATGTAAGAAATTCTATTAAAAAATTGACAGAATCCATACTTTGCATCATACTTTTTTGATTTCTCTTTTAAGTATTCATAATCAAAATCATTAACTAAAAATTGAGTTACAATATTATCATCAGCAAAAACTTGAATTTGATATTCACCATCACCATAAGGATAAACTAAATCGTATTCATCATTTATGATTTTAGAATATGCATTCAAATAAGAATCTATAGGAAGAATAATGTCACAGTCATAATTTACAACCACCTTTGTAGTTGTAAGCATAAGCATATCATTTAAAACTCTCTGTCTATGAAAAGATGGAGATTTTGATTTTTCGAATATATGATTTAAAGGTGAGGCATCACCGCAAAATTCTTTTATTTGTGGGAGAGCAACTTCGGAGAAAATAGATTGAGAATCTACCTCATGCACAATTATATTTGTATCAAAATTAGATAGCAAAAAACAAATAGAAGTTATTACATTTCTCAATCTATCATCAGATTCTATTCGTATTGGAATAATAAAAGTTGCTTCTTTTAAATTATTTTTCATCAGGATAATCTCTGGTGTCTTTATTCTTTTCTAAAGCATATTCAAGCTCTTCAATGTTGACCATCCATCCACCACTAGGGTGATCAATTTTACCATTATAATTTACTCCCGAAGAGCTTGTTCTATCTTCATGTTCCCTATTGGATGTTAAACAATCTTCTATGATTGATGGCATTCCATTTTGATATCGCATCCTATGATAAAAATCAGTGTCCATCAATAGAACTAAATTTTCATCAAAGCCAACAAATTTTTCAGTCAAAAAAGAAACTCCAGATGGATTTCCTAAAAGATTTCTTCCCTCCAAAACCATATCAGTCCATTTTGGAATCATTGTTCTAAAGTAATTCTTACCATCTTTGGTATGAGAAAATCCATTAAAACACCAACTTGTTTCATTGCAATCAAAAACTTCTTTGATCTTAGAAAGTGCAGATTCATCTACAAATAAATCATCCTGAAAAATTATTTTTGTAATTTCTCCTTCACACATTTCTACAGAAGAATTAGCATTGGCAGAACAGTTTCCTCTTTGGTTTTCATTTTTATAATATTTTATAGTAAAATAGTTTGCATATTCTTCACAAACTTCAAGAACCTTTTCATTCTTAGAATGGTCGGACACACAAACTTCATAATCATGAAAGTCTTGGGCACGAATAGTTTTCATCAATTCCCCAAGATAGTATGCTCCAGAACCATTCATTTCATACGTAGGAATTGCTATTGAAATTTTAGTCATTATATTTTAGTCCAGTGATCGGGGATAATGTCTTCAGTGTTATGGGATGCAGTATAACCAGTAGTTCCAAACCAACGACTTGGAGCAATTACTTTAGAATTTTCATTTTGACTTAACCATGCCCCCCACCAAGAAAATGAAGAATTTGCAATAATATAATCAGAACAAAGTGTCATTAAACAAAGATCATATGCATTGTCTCCAGTCTCTGATATTAAAAATCTATCAGGTTTAAATATATCTTGATTTTTACACCAGTTAATATCATCAGAAAAAATTATTACTTGACGATCTTTATCAAAATTCGATAAAGCTTCATAATAATACTCCATTGTACATGGAGGATGATCTTGAGACTTTTGAACATAATCTGTTCTTCTAACATGAAGTGAAATAGGATTATCCATTTCACTCATAACCTCTTTTGAATTTTTTAATATCTCATCTTGAAATTCAAAATCTTCACGAATAGAATCTTTAATATGAATAAAGTATTTTTCTGTTTGAAAATATCCAAGCAAACTTACATTATCCGGACATTGATTAAACAATTCCAGATCAAAATTATATTGCTTCTCTTGAATATAATTATTTTCTACAAATCCTTTACTTTTCAAATTGGTAAGTTTAAAAATCTCAAACAATTGATGAGTATTCCATTCGTCACCAAAATCACTGTTGGGGATTGTAAATTCATATCCAAGATTTGATGCAATTCCACGAAGAGCTGCATATTGAAACATTTGATTTCCAAGACGGCCATTACGTCCAAGATGATTATATCCAATCATAAGAATTTCAAAATATTATTAATTCGATTAATGTATGTATGCTTGTCTTTTATGAAGTGCATAGCTTCTTTCATATTAATTTTATCATTTCTTTCTGCATCAATCAAGTTCAAATAAAGAGTTTCTGGTGTCCCTCCATATACAACATAATCACCAAAAGCTTCTTTAATAAATGGTGAGTTAGTTCCTTGAACTCTCCCATAACTAATGTTCTTTTGAATTCTACATGGAATATATCCACACTCCAAGTGCCAGTCACTTCTAAAATCTGGGCAGATAAAAGAATCTCGAATTAAATTACGATTTTCCTCATGACTAATTGACTGGGTGTAAAGTTTAACTTCTTTTCCATTTTTTTCAGCATAATAAGCAAAAGATTCAATCCAATAAGGACCTTGCTCATACATCATTCCAACATAGTGAATATTCTTTTTTGAAATATCAAATTTCACATAGGAATCCACATCAATTTCATTAGGTAGAAGATCTGTACCCCAAGTTTGATAAAGTGTTCTTGTAGTATTGTCCCAGTAACAAAGGTCTTCAATTTTTTCAAAATGAATTGTATTCCTAATACAATTACCAAGTTTTAAAACGTTTTCAAAAGGGACTCCATAATCAGTTAGATATTTTGTATCAACATGATGAGTTATATACTTACAATCTTTTCTTACTGGCATGTGAGACTTCTGAGAGTCTTCAACAAAGAAAACTGCATTTGAATAATCTAGATGATGGGGTTCATTAGAAACCCAAATCACATCATAACCAAGACTTTTAAATGCTTTATAATAAGTATCATGAATATATCCATGAGTGGAGGTATGTAAAGGAAAATGTCCCCATATTATAATTTTCATATTATTCTAAAGTTACTCCTGGAGGAAGATTGTAATGAAATCCAAAGGGAATTATACCATTATTTTCTGGTATAGATTTTTCATAAGAAAATATTACTGCTAATTCTAAAGGACAAAATTTACATCCATTTTCAACAAAAAGATGTCTATTATGAACACAAATATTTCCATCCTCGGCAAAATTATTTGCATTAAAGTGCTTGTAAAAATTTCCTTTCGTGCAGTCAAAAGGTATATTGACTTCGAGAGGTGTTTTTAAAATTCTTTGACTCCTCAAAGAAAATCCACCATTACCAACTCTAATATGTTCTCCAAATGGTGTAATATAAGAGTTTTCACTATATTGCCAAGGTGCTCCAATATAATCATAATTTAAAAATTCATCTGTCCAAGCATCAGGATTTATAACAAACCCATGATCTTGAATTAAAAGTACAAAATCAGTATCTACGTGCTGATACAAATCGTAAAGAACATATCTACTATACTCATCAATATTAGAAATTTTAGATTTGAGAACCTCCATTTTTATATTGTCAGTCTTCAATTCTTTTTCATATTTTTCTTTGTGCTCAAAAGAAGTTAGTATTTTAACTTCACCAAAATTAATTTTTTGAATGCTGGTATATACTCCCTTTATAGTTCCTTCAATTCTATCAGTATTATCAATAGCAAGAAGAGTAACTTTAGATAAATCTTTCATAGTCAAACTCTATGATGAAAAGGAATATATTTTTTATCTTCTTCCCTATTCTTATATTTCTCCACAACATCCGAAATATGTTTTACCATGGATCTATTGATTGTAGGAGAACATCCCAAAAAGAAAACTTTGTTCAAAACTTGATTTGCATTTGGATATTTATTTGCATCATCAAGATCTCTATATCCAGGGTGTAGAAGAATGTTTCCTGCAAAATAATTTCTAGTTTGAATTTTGTTCTTCTCTAAAAATGCCACCAAAGTTTCTTTTAATTCTCTACTATCACAAATAATAGGAACTCCAAACCAACTAGTCTCCGCATTTGGGTTTTCCCCAACTACTCTAATTCCGGAAATAGATTCTAAAATACTTCCAATTTTTTGTTTATTTTCCCTACGAATTCTATGAATTTCTTCAAACTTTGTAAGTTGGACAGATCCAAGTCCACCTTGAAGATCAAGTGGTTTTAAATTATATCCCATATTAGAAAATATGTATTTGTGATCGACAATTCCATCATATCCTTCCAACCAATTATCAAATCTCTTACCACAAGTTCCACAAGAAAGAAGATTTTGTTGCCCAACACAATAACAATCACGCCCCCACCAAGCAAAACTGCGAGCAAGATCTACAATTTCTTTGATGTTAGAAGAAACCATTCCACCTTCTACAGTGCAGATATGGTGAGCAGGATAAAAAGAGCATGAAGCAGCAACTGCAAAATCAGTAAGGTATTCTCCTTTCCATTTACTACCAAGACTATCACAATTATCTGCGATCAAAGAAATTTTATTATTTTTACAAATTTCAACAATACGATCTATATCATAGGGGTTTCCAAGAACAGGAGATGAGATTACTGCAACAGTTTTATCACTTATTTTACTTTCAATCTGTTCCAAATCCCAATTAAGATCAGACCAATTAATATCAACAAAAACTGGTTTTAAATTATTTTGTACAATAGGAGCTACTGTAGTTGCAAATCCGCAAGCACAAACAATAATTTCATCTCCGTCATTCCATCCAAAATATTTTTTTAATGCCGCAATCATAACCAAATTTGCAGATGAACCAGAGTTCACCATCACAGAGTGTCCAAATCCAAATTTCTTAGAAAATTGTTTTTCAAACTTGTGGACCTTTTCTCCAGAAGATAACCATTTACCTTTTGTTATAGAGTGAATCATTTCTACAATTTCTTCATCATCCCAATAAGGACCAGAATAATAGACAGAATCCACTTCAGAATTGAAATCTTTTTTATTTGCTAGAAATGGGAAAATATCTTTGTCAATTTCCTTCACTGATTCAAGAAAATTACTAATTAACTGATACATAACTTTTCAATTCCAATATTTAGAGAAATGGTCGATTTAAAATTTAGTCTATTTAACTTTTCAACATTTAAAGAAAAATTTTTTGCCTGAGTCTTTGAGTAAAACTCTGGAGTGTCCGCAGATAATATTTTACTTTTACAATCTGGCAAGTTATCAAAAGCCAGTTTTATTATATCACAAAAATATAGAGGGTGTCCAGTGGCAATATTATATATTTGATTTACAGATCCAGTATCAATAACACATTTAACTGCCCTAGAAACATCATCAACATGCATGTAGTCTCTTAAAACTAATCCATTATCATATAGAGAAATGTCTTCATCATTTTTTAACTTATTGATTAAAAATCCAAGAACATTCTTCTTTCCAGAAAGTGTTTTATCTGTGCCGTAAACATTAGCAAGTCTAAGAATTCTATATTTACATTTAAAAGTTTCGCAAAAAGAAATTATTAACTGTTCTGCTGTTCTTTTCGTAATTGAGTAAAAACCTCTGGGATCTGGAATATCAGTTTCTTTGGCATTTATAATATCCAATCCATAAACAAATCCAGAACTTATAAAATTAAAAACCACATCTTCTTCTTTGCAATATTGAAGGACTTCCATCAAAATATTCAAATTCGTATTTATATCAATATGAAGATCGTCAAATACATTATAATTTGTTGTAGTACTGATAAAATATAATATATTTTTTGATTTAGGTTTTCTAGAATTTCTAGGAATTTTTATAATCTCATCTGGAAAAAGATTGCAAAAAGAACTGCCAATAAAACCAGTTCCACCGTAAACAGAAATCATAATTAATAATACTTACTATACCTAAAAATTTTATTTTCCCTATAATCAAAATTATAGTTCCAACTCATTGGATCTCCAAAATCACCATTCCATTTTTTCCTAAAATATTCTTCAGTATATACTATGTAATTTGCAAGATATTTTTTATGCTCTTCTGGGGTAATGTTTCTACTAGTTCCAGAAGATATGTGGTGGGTGTTTAAACCATTCATAATTTTGACTTTCATGTTTAATTTACCACATCTTAAATCATAATCATTATCTTCATAGTTACATGGATACATATTTTCATCAAAAAGTCCCACTTTTTTTAAAGTTTTTTTTGTAATTCCAAACAATGCATACTTAGTATTACTTCCATTATGAAAACAAATATCATTTTCATCTAATGATTCGACAATAGATTTAAGAGATCCAGGAGAAAATACTATATCATCATCAGATTTAACAAAAAATTCAGCGTATGGATAGGACTTAAAATGATAATTCCAACTAGCAGGGCATCCCAAATTAGTTGGATGAAGACTAATGTCAACTCTTTCTATAAGTTCTTTATCTATATCATTTTCACAAAACTTTTTTACATCGTTAAAGAAATTAATATTTTCACTATTAATTACTATTGACAAAGTTTCCACAGGATAATCAATAGAATTTATTAAATTTTTTAAATTAGTAAATGAGTTTAAAGTTTGAGTACCAAAAACTGGAATTTTTTTATTCATATTTGTCACAATCTTCAAAAGATTTTCCCACAAGGTCTTTATCAGAAATAATAGGTTCCCCAACAATTTGCCATGGAATATTCAAATTTTTATCATTCCACAATAAGGTCCTATCATATTCTGGATAGTAATAGTCAGTAACCTTATATTCAACTTCTGCAGATTCACTCAACGTATAAAATCCATGAGCAAATCCAGGAGGAACCCAAATTTGCAAATGACTTCCAGATAAAGTAGTACCAAACCACTGTCCAAATGTAGAAGATGATTTTCTAAGATCAACAATAACATCAAAAACAGATCCAGAAACACATCTAATTAACTTCCCTTGAACATGTTCAATCTGATAATGAAGACCTCTCAAAACACCTTTAACTGATTTTGAATGATTATCTTGTACGAATGTATTTTTTCCAATAACTTCTTCTATCTTTTTAAGGTTGAAAGATTCAATAAAAAACCCTCTCTTATCTTCAAATACTTGGTTTTCAATAATATATGCGTCTTTAAGTTTGGTTTTAGTTACTTTCATAATTTTCATTCGTAAAGTTTATTTTTTTCAGAATACTCTTCAAACTCATTTAAACACTCATCATAAGTTTGAAGATTTCCATTTCTATCTTGGTACAACCATCCATCATATAAGTTTTGAGCAGTTGCCCAATATCCATCAGAAACATTATGTCTTGCCCAATACTTTGGAGCAATAATATTTTCAATAGTATCGCTAGTGAATACTGCAAAATATGGAAAGCTTGAATTTGATAAAATTACATTCTTTGAGTTTTTAATAATAGTATAATCTTTATCTACAGAAAAATGATAAGCTGGAATTTCTGGAAGCATTTTTCTAGAAGATTCTACATCATCGGTAATAGATACAAACTCTACATTTGGATTAATTTTTGTCATGTTATTCATAGCATCAATCCAATACTTTCTTCTCAAATACAATTCCCCAAATCCAACATATTCTCCACCTCTAAAATTTAATACACAAACATTGTCGTCAGTGTATTCATAAGTATCATATTCTTCCTTAACTTTTAACCATTGTTTAACCAAATCTTTATTGTGAATAAAATATCTTTGATCTTGCATACACCCAAAAATCATCGTATTATCAGAAACATTTACAAGATTTTGGTCATACTTTCTAATATCACAACCATGAGTCATATCATGAGTACATGTGTTTAGTTTTAACCTTTTTTCATTCTCATAATACACCTGCATATGTTCGGGAATGGAGCATCCCATGTCAAGATCTAACCAATAAAATCCATTTTGATTATATCTTTTATCTCCACTCCATCCAGTATCTTTAATACCAAATTCCAATCCCCTATCGTGAGCAATGGATCTTGTAGTTACATAACAAAATAGTTGGTTTCCAATTCCTTGACCTTTAAGAATTTCAGTTGCTAACATTTTTAATTAAATAAGAAAATTTTTCAATATTGTCTACAATATAATCTGGATAACTTTCATCTATTTGAACAATTTCATACCTACCCTGATTTCGACCCAAAGGATCCATATTGAGTTCAAGAAGTTCAGTAATTCTTTTCTTTACAGAATCTTTATTATATTCTTGATGTGCTGCACTATTAATCTTAGTAATGACCCTATCTTCCACAGAAACTTTTTCACTTCCAACATATGTCCAATGCCATCCACCAGGATTAATTCTAATATTTTCCTCCTTGGGAAGTTCTCTCCTCATCTCTGTCATCGTATATTTACTAAGAAAAGAAAAGTCAAACATTTTTGTACCAATCCATTTTGGATAATTATCATAATCAAAATCTCTTGTTTGAGAGTTAAATGATCCTGTCTTCTCAACCATGTTCAAGTAACACATACAATATTCCTGAGCAAAGTTATAGATCTTGCCCGAAGAATAAAAATCTTTCAAATTTTTAACAACTTCCGGATTTGGTATTTCATCAAGATCACTCCAAATAATCACATCATCTGATTTACAAATTTGGTTTAAAAAATTAAAAATACTATCTTTCTGAGTGGCATCCATCTGATGGCATCTGACAGGTGTATTATATCTGATGCCTGCCAAATCTAACATTTCTATTGTAGGTTCTTCTATAATATTGTGTATGATTTTATCCTGAAACTTTGAAAATCTATCTTTATTCTTTAAATAATAAAGACCCTTTTCCTGCCCAGAAAAAGTTTTAGTTGCCTCATTAATTACAAAAAAATCAACAAAAGGATAAAGCAAATTTAAACGAAGTTCTAAAAGATCAATCTCATTAAAGAAAAGAAAAACATCAAATACTTTCATCTTTTTTCTCCACTAAATCTTCAGTCCACATCATATACAAAAGTCTTTCAATTAAAAATGCCTCCGCACAAGTATGCATAGGACTATGAGAACAATATAACTTTAATTTTTCATAGAAATTACAACTATATTTTATAATATTACCTTTGGGAACAACATAATTACCACCAGGAGCGAATCTATTATATTCTGGATTTGGTGGATTGTCAAATAATAAATTTAAAAGTTCATTAAAACTAGAAAAATATTTTCTTGGAATGCTTCCATTAGGAACCCAAGTTTTTTCAATATAATTTCCGCAGTTAACAAAATAAGAAGTACTTTCATGATACCTTTCTATCGGCAAAAAATATTCTGCATGTAAGGATCTGATAAAACGTTCTGGTGTTGTATAGTAATTTGGTCCTCCCAATTCTCGGGAAAAAAGATTTCCCTTAATAAAAATAGTAATATCTGGAAGATTGTTATAATTTTCAATAATAAATCTCATCATATCATAGATGTTTTCTCCCACATTTGGAGAAGTTATGCTTCTTCCAAGATGTGACCAGTCTTTTAATTCATCACTACGATCATAAATTACAGTATTTTTTACTGAAAATCCATGATCATAAGTCATCTTTAACCATTCCAAATCACTGTTGTAATTTGATACTACAAGTTTCTTTATCATATTTTTTAAGTATGAATAACAATCAGTCTATTATCATAACCGCCATAATCACAAACATAAGATTTTTCTCTTAATTCGTTAGGAACATATTCATAAAGATTATTAGCAAAATATGAAATGTCTTCAATAATAATAATACCACCTTCGTTCATTTTTGAAAGATAAATTTCCAAAAGTTTGACATGACTTTCAAAAGAATGAGGTCCATCATCAATAAGAATGTCAATTTTGCCTTCTATCTTATTTGCAGTTTCTTGGGAATATCCATCAGCATCAAAGAAAGTTACTCCTTCTGCAATCCAATCATTGTTTATTGGTGTTTTATTATCTTTAAAATCTTGAAGATTATCAATGCCAATTATATTACAATTTGAAAAAAATTCTTTCCACAACTTCATTGAAGCTCCAGATCTAACTCCAATTTCAACTAATGTAATTTCTTTATCTCTAAGAGGTTCAAAAGTCTTTTGATAAAACTCATCAATATATGACTTTGGTCCTCCTTTGTCTGTTCCATAATCTGGATTTGATTCTATACTCAGATTATATTCACTAATAATCTCTTGTAAGGTCTTTTTCATTTTTTTTCTATTTGCTCCAAAATCCAATCATAAGTTTTTGCAATTCCAATTTCCAAAGATTGGGTATAATCCCAATTAAGTTTTTCCCGAATCAAATCATTATTAGAATTGCGACCACGGACCCCAAGAGGACCGTCAATGTGATTTTTACTTACTTCTTTACCAGCAACCTTTGCTGCGGTATCTACAAGTTGATTGATCGTAACCATTTCTTCTGAACCAATATTAACTGGTCCAATAAAATCCGAATCCATCAATCTACGGGTTGCTTCAATACATTCATCAATGTATAAGAATGAACGTGTTTGTAGTCCATCACCCCATACATCAATAGTCCCACCTTCTTCTGGAAGATATGCTACTTTACGACAGATTGCTGCTGGTGCCTTTTCTCTTCCACCATCCCATGTACCTTCGGGACCAAAGATATTATGATATCTGGCAACACGAACAGGAATATTATAATTGCGATGATAGGCAAAATAAAGACGTTCCGAAAAAAGTTTTTCCCACCCATACTCCGAATCTGGGTTTGCAGGATATGCAGAATCTTCACGGCAATCAGGATTATCTGGATCTAATTGATTATGTTCTGGATACATACAAGCAGATCCAGAATAGAAGATTTTAGTTTTATTTTTTCCTTTAAAATCATTAAGTTGCCTCTGTGCTTCGAGAACATTCAGATTAATTGTAGCAGAATTATGCATAATGTCTGCATCATTTTCACCAGTAAAGACAAATCCCGCTCCACCCATATCAGCAGCAAACTGATAGATCTCATCAAAGGTATCAATATACTTTGATGCTACAAAGTGATAAAAGTTTCCAAGATAACCTTTGAAACTAATGACTCTTTCTACAAAGTTAAGATCTCTCAGGTCTCCTTGAATAAATTCATTTGCTTCCGTAGGTGAAAATTCAGGACGTTTGAGATCAACTCCACGTACCCAATAACCTTCTGAACGAAGTCTTTTTACCATATGACTTCCAATGAATCCACCAGCACCAAGAACAAGTGCTGTCTTCTTATATTCACTCATATAAAAAAATAAATTTCTGTTGTATTTATTATACAAAAAAAGAGGAGTATTACAACTCCTCTTAGTAATATTCAGGCTCGCCAAGTTATTTTGTTGACTGGGTAATAACTAAATCCCAGGCGGGAGTAAGATCCCATCCGCACCACTTGCTCTTGAGAGAAGCAAGAAACTCATATAGGGTCATATTGACTCCACCAGTTCTTTTAAAGTCTCTCCGTGACTAAAGGGGGGGGGTCCCGACCAGTTTTTTTTACGACTCTCCATGTCGCCTTAACAGATTTTGTTTTTTTGTTTCTGATATCTTTTTTTTCGTTTCTTCACTCATTGGACCACGTTTTTTACCTTTTTTTGAAAGAGATAATTTTAAACGTGTTTCTTCTGAAAAAAATTGAGGATTTTTTCTTTTTGTTTCTTTTATTTTATTTTTATGTTCTTCTGTTAAGGATTTTCCATAAAATGGATGATTTTTTCCACTTACAGATTTTGATATTTTTTTCTTGGTTTCTTCGGAGTGCTTTTTACCAATCCACGACGGAGGAGTGTTGTATCTTCCACCATCATTAATATTTTCTAAAATACCACCTTCAGATTTTTTTCCAAGTAAAAATATCATATACATTTCATGATTAAATGCTTCTTCTTCTGTAAGATTGCTCTTCAGAATAAGAATTCTATCTTTCGGAGGGACAGAAACATTATCATGAACATGGTATGCTCTACGACCAGTTCCTTTTCCTATGTAATAAGGACATTTGTTTGAATCCAGATAACAATAAGTATAAAACTGGCGCATAACTACCGTAGTTGATTTACTATTATTTATAATAAACCAGTGCTGTTATAGTCCGTCCGTGACTCAAGCAACCTCAACAGTTTCAAGATCTTGATAGAGATACTCCATCAACATTTCATAGTCATCCATAGGATCTCCAGAAAAAACAACACCTTCGTTTTCATAGTAACGACGAACCTTTTTGTAAAGTTTCGGATTCTTTACATCAAGATAAAAGTCGCCGTTTGCTGCGCCACGAAGAGTCTGAACGTCTTTTTTGAACTTGGAAGTAAGTGTCATTGCTTTGATTGATTACCTTGTAATTATAAGGTGTTTGACTTAGAAAGTCAATATGGACAGGTTGTTTTCTGTCCAATGCAGGTTGGGAGAATCGAACTCCCCTTCGCGGAATTATGAGTTCCGAGCATTCCACCAGATTGCTAAACCTGCCCGTTTAGGAATTCTTCTTATAAAGTCACGATGCTTCGTCGTGGTCTGTATAGATTCTCAGCAGTTCATCGTCTGCTGGAATCATAACTGCTGTATGCCCATTTTCTTCGTTTCTGATTCCTATATGTTCACCATTCTCAACTC
>Ga0208149_1000541_pt1 | contig 14416 bp, 8 predicted proteins | sample DEB08_DNA_15_FD_184533 | JGI IMG/M metagenome (GOLD analysis project Ga0208149, IMG submission 184533) | Aqueous microbial communities from the Delaware River and Bay under freshwater to marine salinity gradient to study organic matter... | ecosystem: Environmental > Aquatic > Marine > Coastal ... | reverse complement strand
TGTATAAATAATTGCACGGACAATCTTCGGACCCGTTGCTGTCTAACAAGTTAGGCCAGTTGGTAGTGCTGTGAACTACAAGCAAAGAACGTTCATTGCCAGTAGGGACAATCTTCGGACCCTGAAAACAAAAAACACAATTCCCAGCGTTTATTATAACAACAACAACTAAAAAAAAGGAGTAAAGCAATGGCTTTAGCAAATGCAGGTACATCGGTTTCTAATTCGTTCATAGAAATGTGGTCGGATGACGTGAAACAAGCGTACCAACAACAACAATCAAAATTAGTTGACACAGTTAGAGTTGTAAGAAACGTAACTGGTTCAACTTACAAATTCCACAAACTATCAAAAGGTGGAAGTTTAAAAAACAAAGATAGATTTGCAGACATCATCGCAATGTCAGACACATCTAAATCTGTAGGTAGTGGTACTTACGTAGGTGGCACAGCACAGAACAGTGTTGTATCAGCGACGTTGAACAACTTCCATTCAGGTGAGTATGTGGATGATTTAGATATGTTTAAGACAAACATCGATTTAAGATCTACGTTTGCTCAATCTATCGCAAGTGCATTATCAAGAGCAGTTGACCAAGAAATCATCGACGCTTTAGATACAAATGCTACTACAGATGCAAATCCATTTAACTTTGCTGGATTAACAAAAGCAAATTTATTAAAGGTACATGAAAGACTAAATGAAAAAGATGTGCCAACTAATGACAGATGCTTGATCATATCTCCAGCCGCGTTAACTGATCTATTAACAGACACTACGTTAGTATCATCAGACAATGGTTTGATCACAAACACAGCGTTAGCAACAGGCTACATACCGTCAGTGTTCGGTTTCAAAGTTGTGATTTCCAATTTATTGGACAACACAGGAACTACATCAGGTGTGAGAACTTGTTTCGCGATACAGAAAGACGCAGTAGGTTTAGCGTTAGCACAAGACATGACTGCTAGAATCGACTACGTTCCACACAAAGCATCGCACCTAGTATTAGGTACAATGTCTGGTGGTTCAACAGTTATCGACGCAGAGGGTGTTGTAACTGTAAACGTAACAGAGTAATAAATATTATAGGATTTTTTCCTATAATCTTTTAACGTTAAGGCAGGCCCTTTCGGGGGCCTGTCTTTTTTTTTGTGTATAAATAACACTACAACCAAAAGGGATTCCACTTTATGACGGAAACAAACATTTCAATATCAAACAAGGCACTGACCAAATGTGGTGCCGGCACAATAGCAAGTTTCACTGAAGGATCACACGAAGCCAATGTGTGTTCTACCATGTACGAGACCACCAAACAGGGTCTGTTGTACTACACGTTCTGGAACTTTGCCATAATCAAACAGGCCATGAACAGGCTCAACGAGACACCCACTGACAAGAATTTCACTTACGTACATTCATTACCAGGTGACATCATCAGGATCAAATCGGTGTTCAATGATCAAGGTCTGTACTTGGATGAATATGCAGTGGAAGGACAGAAGATCTACAGCAATCACCAAACTCTGTTCTTGGAATACGTGCAGGACATGGATGAGGACAATTTTCCGGTGTTCTTCGTGGAAGCACTGGTTGCCAAAGTGGCCTATGAAATCAACGAGGCCATCACTGGTATAGGCACCCTAAATGACAGGTTGCTGAATGACTTCAACATCAAATTGAGAGCGGCAAGGATAGCAGATGGACAAGAAAATCCACCAACCAACGTGATGCCAGCGGGCAGACTGATCGAGGCTCACTTGGGCAATGTTTCAAGTTCAAATTCACGTTATCTACGTCATGAAAGTTAATGGCCACAAGGAAATTCACACAAAACAACTTTACACAGGGTCAGGTTGGACCATTCCTAGCAGGTAGGGGAGAAACACCCATCTACAAGGCAGGTTTAGAGACCTGTGAAAATTTTTTATGTTTACCACAAGGTGGTCTAACCAAACGTAAAGGTTTCAAATTTATTTCAGCACATCCAGATGATGCCACCACACCGGATGGTTCAACAACTTTGAACACCATAGGGTTCCATCCAAAATCAAGGATGTTGCCTTTCAAATTTTCAGATGGACAGGAATACGTGGCCTTGATAGAACCGCAGGACACCACAATATCCAGCAACGCTAGGATACACATATTTTACAACGACGTCAGGATCGTCAAACTCACAAACGGCACGGACGGCAACGTGATACCCATAGACACCGACAACATAGACGAGATCAGGTTCACACAGAGTTTTGACTACATGATCATGGTGCATGCGGACATGCGACCCATAGAATTAGTGAGGGGTGCTACCAACACGGACTGGACCTGCACTTATCTAGATTTTGATCACTTGCCGCAGACCAACTTCAATTTTGGTACCACGCTGACACCGGCCAGTGATTCGGGCAACAACGTGAACTTCACGCTGTCGGGTGGCTCATACGCATGGATTGATGCCGCGTGGCCAGATGGACACGTGGGCATGCACATAGACATTAATGGAGGAATGGCAGAGATCAAATCAATTAGCAGTTCAACGGTGGCAGTGTGTGACATCACATACGATCTTGTGGACAACGAGGCCGCTCAAGGACACGAATGGCAGATAGATGCTTTCAGCAATTTGTCAAGCACACTGGGTGGAGGATGGCCCAGATCAGTGTCATTCCATCAAAACAGATTGATATTTGGTGGTAGCAGGGACAAACCACAGACCATATTTGGATCACAGACCGGAGATTTTTTCAATTTTGACAATTACAGCAGAGTGGTTTCCAGTACTGGAAATGTCACTGGAGAGATCACTGACGTATCTGGTTTGCAATTTACCATAGCATCAGACGAATTGAACATCATAAGACATTTGGTATCACAACAATCTCTTTTCATATTCACATCAGATGGTGAGTTTGACATGAGTGGTGAGCCCGTGACTCCCAGCAATATATTAATCCGACAACAAACACGTTATGGTATAGGTGCAGATCGTACACGACCAGTGGTGGTTGACAATGAGGTATTGTTTCCACAAAGGGGTGGCAAAGTGGTCAGGGCATTCGTATACAACTTCAACACAGATGCTTATTCGGCCAAGAACTACAACTTGGTACATCATGACATGCTGTCCGGTTGCAACAATCTTGCTTTCGTAAAAAATTATGATGACACCAACAACAACTTTGTGTTTGCGTTGAACGATGATGGCACCATGGCAGTGCTGGGTGTCAACACAGAATACACCGTTGTGGGTTGGACAAAATGGACCACGAATGGATTTTTTAAAGATCTTTGTGTGGTAGATGACAGTTTATATGCACTGACACAAAGATACAGCAGTGATGGATCAACACTGAACACCAAATTATTTTTAGAAAAACTGACCGAGGACGATGTTTGGCTGGACAGTTATCATTCAACCAGTGCCACGGGACAGAGTTTCACAGGTGCACAGGGATTGGAAGGCAAAACAGTACAGGTCATAGCAGATGGCCAAGTACACCCTGACGTCACAGTCACGGCCGCGGGCAATTTCACATTGACTAGGACCAGTTCAAACACGGCCATAGGACATGCCTACACGTCAACTGCCAAGACATTGCCTGTACAGGTAGCATCGGCAAACCTGACCACGTTGGGAGAGCGTGTAAGGAAAGTTCAATGCGAATTACAATTCAACAATAGCAAATATCTCAAAGTGGACAACTTCATAATACCATTCAAAGAAATTGGCAACAATCTTTTGAACGTACCAGTACAAGCATACACAGGAATGAAACGTGTGCGTTTATCGGGTTGGAGCAGGACACCGCAGGTCACAATGATCAATGACACTGGACTTCCGGTAACTCTGTTGTCCTTGACCACGGAGGTGAAATTTGGTCTCGGCAAAATCCAAGAAGCAGGATAATTTTTTAACACATCCATTGAACAAAAAACATTTTGAGTATGTGATCAATCACATGCGTTGGTGGGATGAAATGGAGATAATGTTACAGGGTTACACTAAAAAAAAGATGTTGGAAATGTTTGACAACTTGCATGGAGTCAGTGCCACATACAAAAATATTCCTTTGTTGTGTGCGGGCTATCAAACTTTTCCCAACATTTATTGGTATTGGTTTTTGGCCACTCCCATGGTAACTGAACATTTTGTTGATATAACTCGACAGGCACGAAATATGATAGAAAAAAACGAACAACAAACACCCAAAGCCAGACACATTGTACAGGTATGGAACAAGCATCAGCATAGCGTAAAATGGCTAAATATTTTAAATTTTAAACCGTTTTCCAGTTTTCAAGTGGGAAATGAACAAATTTTATTAGTCGAGAGGAAACGAAACTAACCATGTGTGCACCAGCAAAAGATATAGCCAAAACAGCATTGATAGGAGCGGCAGTTTATGCCACTGGTGGAGCCGCATTGAGTTCAGTGTTGGCCACTTCAGGTGGTTCAATGGCCGCGGCCGCAACAACAACCGCTACAACAACATCTACACTACAAACATTATACAACGCGGCTAGGATTGGATTACCGATAATCAGTGCCGCTGGTAACATATATCAAGGTTACTTACAATCACAGATATTAAAACAGAAAGCCAACTTCGTCAACTACGAAATTGCCACAGAAGCAGAAGCATTTGCCTTGAGGAAATGGAAGAAAAAAAGAGAGATGAGACAAGCATTGGACAAACAAAGAGCATTGTACGGATTGACCGGGGCCACTATCGAAGGATCACCAACTGATGTATTGGAAGGTACTGCGGCTGATTTCGCGGAAAACATTTATGTGGATGCTTTCAACACTAGTCAAAAAATTATTGGTAAAAAACAACAACAACAAATATTGGAACAAGAATCACAATATGCCGTATTGGGTGGTTTTGTAAATGCCGCAACAGTATTGGGCACAAGAGGATTCATGGATCGTGGACCAAAAACAACAACTACTAATACAGGCAGAGACAGCCTGTTGACAAAATTAGGTGGTATTAGAACAGCAACAGAAGGATCATCATAATGGCCAAAGCAATTAATATTCCAAAATATTCAGGTGGTAATTTAACAGCACAATCTACCTACAGGGCTCCAACACCAGGCACGGGTGCCACAAAAATTGTTTCCGGTTTGACCAAGATAGCCACGGAATTGGACACACAAATGGCCAGTGAAGCCGCATTTGCAAAAGGTGTGGAACAACAACAGAAAGCACTGGAACAAGGTGAAAATTATGTGGGACCAACCAACGCATTCAGTGTGACAGCACAGGCTTACCAGAAAGGTGCCAACACAGCATTCATCACATCAAAAAGCCTAGAGTTGGAAGATGAACTCACAAAGTTAGGGGAGAAATACAGCCTAGATCCGGATAAATTTACACAGGCATCAGAAGAATACAAAAGCAACTGGATGAAGACACTGCCAAGCAATCTTCAACCACAATTGAGTTTGGGATTTGACAAGGCAAGAAACAATTTATTGTTACAAGTATCAGCAAATCAAAGACAGGATCAATTTGAACAAAATTTAGATGTGGTAAAAAAAGGTGCTGATGATTCAGTGAGAAAATTAGCATTAAGTTTACAAAATCAAGGATACACAGATTCATTGATGGAATATTTTGGAGACATAGAAGCCAAGTACGAAGCCATCAAAACTCAATTCAATTTGAGCACAGCCGACATGCGTAAGATCAAAGCGGGCCATAGATCCGACATAGTGAACGCATTTGTGTTGGCCGATTTCAACAAAGTCAAAAATGATCCGGAAGCCACAGCCCAACTCAAGAAACAGATTGTGGAAGGCACATATACCATGGACGGCAATCCATTGGGTGGTGAGGACGAAGGCTATGATTTTTCTGAAGTGATACCGGGTGGGGACAGGATGTCATTGACAGAGATAGAAGTGTATTCAAACACCATAGACACATTGATTGAAAAACAACGTAAGGGATTGGTAGAGGTACGAGAGCAATTGAAATTTACCACTGAACAGTCAGCGGACAGGATATCAAAAGCAGAAGTTGGATTTGGATTTGAGGATGGTCAATTGAAAGTTAACATACCACCATTTCCTTTTGAAGAATATGTGTCCGCGGGTTACACAGATCAAGAAATAAGAGCGGCACAAATAGATTATCAACAAAAAATATCAATTGGTACTGCAAGAGCAACTGCTATTACCACACCTATAGCACAGATAGATTTCTTAAAGAGCAAGATCAACGAAAAAATCAAAACACTGGATTCCAGCAATTATGCAGAAGCCAAACAAATAGAAACATTGGAATTACAATTAGAAGCCATAGACGAAGAGAAAAAAGCAAAAATCGAAGCATTCAAACCTGAAAACAATGTCACTGATTATTTCATCAACAGGCTGGGTTACAACATAGATTTGAGCACGTCAGAAGGCACAAATCAAATGCAAAAAATTGTTTCAGAAAACACAGGTGTTCCACCAGGAGGTTTGAGAGTGAGCAGGATACAGGCAAACGTAGAATTGGAGGCCATACAACAAAGTATCCAACAGGATTACAGCGCATTCCAAAACACTGCAATCAATATGAGAAGCAGGCAAGGCAAAGCGGCCAGCAGTTATATCAATGAAGCATTGAGAGGACAAAAAGACACAAATGGTTATGCCATATTGACCGCTGTTGAAATGGCCACAAGCAGTGAGAATACCAGAGATTCCAAAATATTATTTGATGCTATCAAGAATGCGGATCAATACAAATCCGCGGCAACATCTAGAGCAGATATTTCTCAAACAGATGTCAATGATGCGATCAAGGCAGTGATAGATCAAAATCTTCTCGATGGTATAGATCAAACCACGGGTTTTGGTAAATCAACCATTGATGTGGTCAAAAAGATCATGTATCAAAGTTTGGGCACAGGAGCCACTGTTGATGAAGCCAAAAGAAAAGCAGAAAGTTTCATAGAAGCAAATTATGTAAAAATTAATCATGATGTTGGTGATGGTATCACATGGATGAGCAAGAACATGGCAGGTGGTACTTACATGGATGCGAGAAATAACAGTTTTTCAAGACAGACGGAAATAACAAAATTGATCAATGACGTCAAACAGAATCCGCACAGATACGGTATCACACTGGCAGATGGTCAAACATATGATGAATTGGATGATATGATAGACAACATGAAAGTGGTACAGGAAAATGGACAATTGATATTTAAATCTGATGACAGGGTGGTCACAACTGCTATCAACCAAAAACTACCAAGCAGTGAGCGTGATAATTTTTATGCAACATTCTTTATTACACCAGACAAGGACATGGTGATCAGCGAGGACAAGGAATTCACATGGAACTACGAACACAAAAATGCAAATTGGTACAAACAATGGCAGAACACCAATGATGGTAAAACCACACGTATGGTTAACACAAGATTGGGTCCAAAAGAATTTGAGTTTGATGACACGCTTGATGATTGGGGACAAAAATTTGCCGAGGAAACACAAAAACAATTGTTTGACAAAATTGTGTTGGGTGATGCAGTTCCTGGTTATGACATGCAACAGGTGTATGAAGATTCAATGAGTCGTAATTTATTTCCACAGAACACAATGGAAAAACAGATAGCGGATGGTATCAGTCTCGCATTGACCAATCAAAACAATATCGACGATGCTATGTTGTTATGGTTGGGTGCAAAATCATCATACCTATCCAGATTGAAAAACAAGGAAACCAGAGATTACGTGAAAAAATACTGGAAACAAAATTTTGATTCGATACAGAATTTAACAACCAACAATGACATGCCTGTACAGATGAGTGTGTTACAAGCATTGACGACCATAGTGAGAGAAGCACCACAATTTACACCAGCGATATCGGGTGAAGGTGGATTTGAAGGAGGAGCATAATGGTTCTCACAGCACCGAGACCAATTAGAGCAGATACCCCAGGTGAAGCGATACCTACACCCAAAGGATTCTTTGACAATTTCACACTGGGTGTAAAATCAGGTTGGCAAGAAACTACACTCAATCTTTTAAGGGATCAATCAATATTACAGAACGCACAATATCAAAAAAATGCGGGCATACCACAAACAGAATGGAATGAAGCAAATCCTTTGTATGTGGAAGGTCTGGAATGGTTCGAAGGATTGAATTATGAAATGGTCAGGAGGGCTCACGAAACATTGGAGTTGTCCAAACAGATGCAGACCGCAAAAGACAACAGCACAGGATTTGACTATGCTGGACAATTTGTGGGTATGCTGGGATCAGCATTCTTGGATCCGATCAATTACATACCATTGCCGATCGCTAGATTTGGAAAATCATTATTGACCAAAGCAACCATGGTGGGTGGAGTGAATGCTGGTATAGAAGCCAGTTTGTTTCCAGTGATGAAGGATGCTTACAGGACCAGAGGTAGAGAATTTGGTTTTGAGGAAGCGGCAGTGAATGCCATGTTTGCCTTTGGTGCGGGTGCCACTTTGTATGGTGGATTTGCTGGATTGGCAAAAGGTATGAGGGCAATGAATCTTGGACCTGCTCCCAAAACAATAGCAGACAATCTGATCACACAGAGACGTAATCAACATCCAGAATATGACATCGAACAAACGATCGGTGATCTATTGAATAAAAATATTGTCACACTACGTAACAATGGATTTGACAACATACGTGATTTCAAATTCAATGCCAAAAGCATAGAAAATTTTTATGTGGACACATCAGGAAAGATATTCAGGAACCTAGATGACGGTGCCAACATAACAACAACCAAAGATTTTATTGAAGTGGTCACTGACACAACAGGCACTATCATATTGCGTGGGCCTAGCAAAGCATTGACAAAAATATTACCAACGATCAGTCGTAACAGTAGCAGTGATGTGAAGTTTAGGATTGAGGATACTGATGCACAGAGGACGTTGGAAGCCAACAGGGAGCAGATCAATGAATTTGCCAACCAAGAGGCCAAAGCATTGAACAAGACCACAATCACTAGTTCTGAAAAAGTGTTTAATAAATTGTTCAACATAGACAACACAAAAAGTTTGACCACACTGGATGATCTTGATGATCTGTTTGTGATCAAGGGCACTGAATACGAGATAGAACCAGATGCCGTGAGAGGTATAAATTTCGATGAAAACATCGGACGTATCATAAGAAATCAAAACGGAAAAAGAACAGTGATAACAGATCAAACTGAAAGAAAAGCAGTGATCGAATCGTTGAGGAAACAATTGACAGACGAGGGATTGAATCCAGGAACAGACACTGTCAGAACCAATCAAATAGAATCATATGAAACAAAAGTTGATAATAATTTACAACCAAACCGAGAAGCAGACACACAACAAACAATGAGGGTGGTCAGCAGGATCGATGAAACCAATGAAGTGGATGCCGGCAGGACACCAGAAGAGTTGGAAAGTGTAAAGACAGCAACAGCGACTAGATCAGAGGCAATAGAAACATTTACACAAACATACACCGCAGATCAATTGAGAACTTACGGATTGGAAATTAGGAATAACGATCTAGTTGATGTGGGAGATATAGATGAAATATATACCCGAGCCATAACCGAAGGTGGTTATGGAAGGTCTCGTGAAGAAATATTGGCCGCTAAAGCAAGACTTAAAATTTTATTTGACAGACTAAAAAACAAGGAAACAATTGAGACAGCAACCAAAGATTATAACATTTGTAGGAGAACATAATGTCAGCAGATAATTGTTGGAAAATATTTCAGAACAAACTAAACCAGTTGCCAGATGTAATAGACGACAACTACCGTGCCAGACTGGAGTCAGACTTCAATAGGTTACAACAGGATCTTGCTAGACAAAATCGTCAGATGGAAGATATCAATCCTGATAGTGGTAAAACGTATCTTGATGAATTTCTAGAAACTATCAATACAGAACCAAATAAAAAATTATTAGATGATATAAAATCAGAATTGGTTGGATTTAAAAATATAGATGAATTTCAACGTCAATTAAAAGACACATATGATAATTTAATGGTTATCTATAAGGGTGATAAAAAATTTGGTAACAAAAAAAGATTATATGAAGAAGCATTTATATCACAGATTTACAACACCAATTTCACATACAACACCAATCCGTTGGAACTGTTGATACGGAATCAATCGCAAGTACTTGCGGCAAATTTTCAAAGACAGGCTTTGGACATATTGGGTGAAACCAATGACAGGGCATTGTTTGACGGATGGTTTGGAGACAAGACCAATCAAAAAAATTTCATGCGAGAATACAATAATATCATTAACAATCCTTCTGCAAAAGTATTGAATAATGTAAGTGGTGATAAAATTGCTAGAGATCTTGCAAAAGCGTTTGTGGACAACGTTGTGATATCTGCTGAAGTAAAAATGAAAAAATTCACCAAAAAGGTAGAAGCATTAACCAGAAACAGGATCAAGGTTAGATTTAGAAAAGAAAAATTACCTAAAAATGCCGATGAATTTGTGGAAGATCTAGCACCTAGATTGGATGAAAAAATACACGGAGACATAGATTTAAGAAAACAATTGGCACGAGATATCTACAACCAAATACAGGAGGGAGCAAATTGGAGAGAGATTGATAATCTTGTAAAAAATTATAATAAGACAGATCAAACTCGTGGTAAACCATTGACATACAAATCAGGTGATGACATGTTTGAGATGTCACAGAAATATTCACCGGATCAAAATCCCTTGACCATGATGTTGAATACCATCACCGAAAATGGCAGATTGTTGGCATTGACAGAAAAATTTGGTGCAAACTATCAAGATATAATAAAAAAAATACAAACAAATGCAGGTCGTGAAATTCCAGGTAGAAAAACAGACGGTTTTAAAAGTGCAATAAATTTTTTACAAGAATCAATACAACCAGAGATCAAAGAACAATTTGGTACCACAGCAAGAGTATTGACCAGTTTAAGATCAGTACAGGCCGGAGCAAGATTGGGTAGTGCCGTCATAACCAGTTTGATGGATCTTCCTGTGGTAGCATGGGCAGGCAGGAACATATTCAAATTGCCCGCAGGAGAACTTATCAGTGCCATATTTCGAGTGCCTGTTTATAGAAGTTTGAACAAGACCAACGTTAGGAATTACCAATTAATGACACATGATTTTGCACAGGCATGGATGGCCAACAGTGGTGAAAGATTTGGCTTGATCGACATGGGAGGTCCCATGAGTAAATTTGAAAGAGGAACTGCCAATTGGACACAGTTTATATTCAAAGTTTCAGGTTTGAACTGGTGGACTGAAAGTTTACAGAAATCAGTGGGCACTGTGTATCAAAAATATCTTGGTAGAATGATCAAAGAAGGCACAGCATGGGATACCCTTGACATACAATTTAGGGGACAAATGGAAAAATTTGGTGTGGGCAAAACACAATGGGAAAAATTATTAAAAACCCAAAACATCATTGACAGTGATGGTGGATTAAATCTGTATGCTATAAAAGACGATCTATCAACAGCCAAAGGTTTGCAAAGTAAGATGATCAGTGTGATCAGAGATGCTGTGGATACCATGGTGATCAAACCGTCAGAATTTGACAAAGCCGCGGGCAGATTTTTCAAAGCAGATGACGGTTCAATGGCCAGCCAATTTGTTAAATTAGTAACACAATTTAAAACACACCCGATCACGTACACAAGGAAAGTGCTGTGGAGAAGAATTGCAAGGAAACAGGCAGTGAGGGACAACAACGGTCAGTTGATTGACGCACTGGACAAAATTAATAACATATGGCCACTGGTAACATTGGCAGGTAGCATGTTGACCATGGGTGTGGTTGTGGCACAGTTGAAAGAAGTCACAGCAGGTAAATCACCATTGACAGATCCAGGTGAATTGTTATACAGATCAATACAGCAATCAGGTGTGGCTGGTTTGATAAGTGATTTTTATATGACAGTGGCAGAACCCATGATTAAACAATTATCTTCAGACAAAAAAGTACGAACCAAAACCAGCAGTGAAATTGCGAGAGAGTATTTGGGACCTGTTTTAGGAGATGCCGCAAAAATTCTTTCAAATATAAGCGGAGTTAAAGCAGGTGCTGTGAGATTTGCCAAGGACATGGATGACGGTGAATTCATAAAAAAAGAAATGACCAAATTTACAAAACACATGTTGGGATATTTCGGATTGCAATCATTGTGGCAGACCAAGGCTCTTTATCGTGCGTTGATCACGGAATATATGACTGAAATTTTGGATTACAAGACCTATGTGCGACAACAGAAACAACTCAAGAGAGATGCCAGAGAGCAAAGATATGGAGGACAAGTTAACATTATTGATCTATTCAAATAAATAATAAGGAAAACAAACTATGACTACATCAACCACAACACCCAGATTAAATTACATAGCCGATGGTTCAACGACCGCATTCACATTCAATTTTGAGATAGCGGACAGTTCCAGCATCGCAGTATATGTTGGTAGCACATTAAAAACACTGACCGTTGATTACACGGTGGCCTTTGATTCAGGCACTTCAGGAACAGGGACCGTCAATTTCGTGGTTGCACCCTCATCGGGCAACGTCACGTTGATCAGGGACACCAACCTTGCAAGAAGCATAGATTTCCAAGAAGGTGGTGCATTTTTGGCCGCGACAGTGAACGCGGAATTTGACAAATTGACACAGGCTGTCATAGACAGCACGGACAAGATTGAAAAGAGAGCCATACGATTAGCAGAACCCACAACAGAAACACCAACACTGACCATACCAGATGCGGCCACGAGAGCAATCAAAGTATTGGCATTTGATGGATCGGGAGATCTACAAGTCACAGATTCAATCACGGCAACAGTCACTGGCAATGTCACAGGAGACTTAACAGGAAACGTAACAGGAAACGTAACAGGCAATGTAACAGGTAATGTAACTGGTGACTTAACTGGTGATGTAACAGGTAACGTAACTGGTGATTTAACTGGTGATGTAACAGGTAATGTAACTGGTAACGTAACAGGCAATTTAACTGGAAACGTAACAGGTAATGTAACTGGAGATCTAACAGGCAACGTAACAGGTAACGTAACTGGCAATTTAACTGGTAACATGACATCATCGGGTGCTAGTACTTTTGGCTCATTGATCTCAACAGAAGGTGTCAGCAGTGTAATCAGAATAAATGGCACTGACAACAGTGAACTAAACTTGCAATCTAGTTATATTAATATTGAAGGTAATGCAGGCACACAGATTGATCTAAATCACAACGGTAATATACCAACTATCGATTTTACATCAGCACTGGCTGTTACAGGCTCAATCACACACGGTCCCATAGCAACTGGATTTATAAGCAATTTAAACACTGGATTTTTATTCAATAAAGATGTTGTTTTAGGTAATTGGAATTCGGTTACTTCCGCAATTGAAAACAAAAACGATCTAACTTTAAATGCATTACACACAGATGGCATCACAATAGATGACAACGACATCATTACCACAAGAAGCAATGACAATTTAAATTTGACCACGGCAGGCACGGGCAAAATCAATCTCAATGGTTTGCTGTTTCCATCAGCGGATGGCACGGCCAATCAAGTGTTAAAAACCGATGGTGCTGGCAATCTTTCATTCACTGACGTTACAACAGACCCCATAACATTCGTTGGTGATGATTCTACAGGCACATCTGTTAACCTTAATGAAACATTTAAATTTGCAGGGGCAGGTGGAGTTACCACAGCAGTATCAGGAGATACGTTAACAATCACTGGTCCAACAGGCACACTGTCTAACGTGGTAGAAGACACAACACCTGAATTGGGTGGTAATTTAGATGTCAATGGCAATTCAATTGTATCAACCAGTGCTGGCAATATCACAATCACTCCAGACACAACAGGTTCGATCGTGCTGGATGGTGTCAATTGGCCACAAGCGGATGGCACAACAGGGCAACTTTTGACCACAAATGGATCAGGACAGTTGAGTTGGGTTTCACCTTCCGGTGTCGGCATAGACAACGTGGTGGACGATCTAACACCTCAATTGGGTGGAGATCTAGATGTGAATGGTCAAACAATCACATCAGTGTCAAATGGAAATATCGTGTTAGATCCAAACGGCACAGGATCAGTTCGGTTGGATGGTTTGGTAATCACTGATTACACAATAAGACCTTTCCTCACTGGACAAGATATTCATATCAATAAAAATCTTTCAGGTGCTGATATAAGTTTACAATTGACCAACACGGAATTAAAGGTCAATGACACATCGGGATCGGGTTCAGTCAACATCCGATCAAGCAACGCAACCGGTGAGAGAGGAATGTTTGGATCATCGGGAGCATTGTATGTCAAAAACGATTCAGTCAATCAGAACAT
>Ga0208149_1000538_pt1 | contig 14459 bp, 4 predicted proteins | sample DEB08_DNA_15_FD_184533 | JGI IMG/M metagenome (GOLD analysis project Ga0208149, IMG submission 184533) | Aqueous microbial communities from the Delaware River and Bay under freshwater to marine salinity gradient to study organic matter... | ecosystem: Environmental > Aquatic > Marine > Coastal ... | reverse complement strand
AACATATTTGGGAAAAATTTCTAATGTCAGCAACAATGAAATTACTTTTACATCTCCTGTTCATAAAGTTCCTTTTGTAAAAGGAGACACATTAAGAATAGCTGATGTAAATTCATTAAATAATAGCAACGAAACAATTACTGGTCTTGTTTCAAGAAATAAAATTAGCGTTTCAGATGATACTCCGTTTAGTGTTAATGATGAAATTTTTGTAAAAAACAACGCAAGAGTAAGTGGAGACCCAATGAGAGACGTATTTTTAAAGATAAAGCTAACATCTTCAGACACATCGCCATTTGAGGTACACGCATTGTCTGTAAGTTTTGATAGGTCTAGGCTACATAATGATAAGGTGAATTAAAAAGTTTTAAATTTGCAATATGAAAGTTAAAAAATTTAATAACGGTGGAGACACGGCAGAATTGCTGACCAGCGGTGGAGCAGGTGCTGATATGTTTACTGGTGGTCTTTCTGCGTTATATGGAATGAGGCAATTAAGAAAAGCTAATCAAGCTTTCGATAAAGCTGTTGCTTCTGCACCTTCTTTAGAAACTCCTTCTCAATATTACGAAAATTATAAAAACGCATACGACTCTGAGCTTGCTAGAATAGAGTCTGAAGCTATGCAGTCTAACCTTGCTACATCAGTTCAAGCACTTCAAGGTGCTGGTGGTAGAGCTTTAGTGGGCGGATTGTCTGCTTCTGTTTCTGCAAACCAAGCAGCTAGAAATAAAATGCTTGCAGACGAAAGAAAACTTAGGCTTACTGCAGGAGCAAGTTTGGCTTCAGCAGAAGAAAAAACAAGAACTTTAAAGTACGAAGAAAACATAAGACAACAGCAGCAAGCACAAGCAGCAGCTACTGCAGCTAGACAAAACATTGCAGGAGGTTTAACAAATATAGCCACTGGAGTAATGTTTGGTGGTGTAGGACAAATAGGAGCTGGACTTCAAAAGGGTTTAGGTTTTTTAAACGGTTTAAGTAAAAACGAACAAACTTTTCTTGAAAACGCAGTAAAAACAGATTTACCTACTCTTTCTGTTCCAGAAATGCTTGAATTTGATGATGGAGAAATTGTGCCAGATTTTGTGCCAGACTTTCCACAAACAACTCCAGATTTAAATCTTAATCAAGACGCTATTGCTAAACAGCAAGCTGCAGAATTTGAAAAATCACAACAAGCTGAAGCTGTTCCTAGAACAGAAGACACTAGGGTTTCTGGCGTTGGAGAAACAGGAGACGTAACTCCAGCACAACAAATTATTTTAGACACCCCAAACACAGGAATTCAAGGTGTAAACACAACAGATGAGTTTATTCAACTTGATGTAATAGACCCAGAAACTGGAGAAATGATGCGTGTTCCTAACCCAGACTATGGAAAAACTAACGAAGAAATATTCGGTGTAGAGTCTGTAGAAGAAAAAGAAAGAAAAAGAAAAGAACGCCAAGCATTGACAAAAGCTGGTCAAATGTATAATAGGTATGGAAGAATTGGAGCAGGCGGCATAAAAGCTGGTACTGCTGCTGCACATATTGCCGATGAAAAAAGATACAACAAAATAAAACCTTATCTACCTTATCTTGAAATTGTTAATAAACGCTTTTTAAAACAAGGAGGCATGATGACTGAAGGTGAGTTTAATCACTCTACTAATCCTATAGACCTTGTACAAAATGGAGTTAAAGTTGGTGAAGCTACTGGTAATGAGGTAATTTTAAATCCTACTCAAGCTAAAAAAATAGCAAAAGAAAGCAGCTTTGCACGTAAGCTGTTTAAGAAATTTGAAAAAAACGCAAGAAAAAAATAAATAATGTCTTTAGATACCAACGTATACAAACTGCCCAGTTTTTCTAAACAAGGCTTTGAGCTTCAGCAAGAACGTAAAAAAGAAAGAGATGCTGAAATTGGCTCAACAATGGCTGAAGACACATATATGCAGTCTAAGCACTTGTTAAAAGGTCACTTTATAGATGATGCTGGTTTGGCTTTTGGAGCTTTTCAAGAAGCAGGTATTAGGTATAAAAAAACTGGAGACGAGTCTGACAGACTAGCAATGAAAGATGCTGCAAATCAGCTTAAATTAGTAATTGCAGCAGGAAAGACTCAGACAGACATGGCGGGAAAAGCATACGAAACAGCCTTAACTAATCAGTTTCAAGGGTACAGTATGTCTAAAGAGGAAATTGAAAAAAGTTACACAGATTTTAACAATAGACAATGGGAGTCTAAAATGGAAAACGGTGTACTTATGGTAAAAGAAGGTGACAATTTTGTTCCTTTAGGTCAGTCAAGTATATATTCTTCTGCTCCAAACGCAAACAATGTATACATAATTCCAAAAACTATTGACAAAGGAAAATATTTTTTAGTGGATTCTTATATGGACTTAGTAAAAAACGTGTCTGGAAGTACCACTGAAGAAAAATTAGAAAAAATATATCAAGACTTTAATATTAGACTTGAAGAGCCAGATTTTGCTAGTAATGTAGCTATGCATTATTATGTTAAAGATTTAGGTCTTGCTGATGGCAGAAAGGGGTATAGTGCGGATGATGTTCGTGAAGCAGAAAAAAGATTTGCAGAAAACCCAGAATTTAGAGAAGCTGCAATTGAAAGCTATAAAAAAGAAATAGCAGCTAAGTCTGGAATTTATCTTAAGTCTGCGGGCGCAGGATTTTCTGAAAAAGCATATCAAGAAGAAAGTAAAGACGGACAAACAGTAACACTTTATCCCCTTACTAAAAAGGCAGGAAACATTGTTTCTTTAGGAAAAGATGCTAATGGAAATTACTATAAAGTAGTAGAAATGGACGGTATAAATTCTGACCCAATACCTGCCTCTGCTTCAGATGTTGCTTTAGTAGAAAACCAAGCAGGAAGCTTCCCGTTATCTCCAGCAGAAGCTCAGACTCAGACTTCAGAACAGACTCAGACTTCAGAACAGACTCAGACTTCAGAGGAGTCACAAGCTTCGGATAATTCAATTCAAGCATCAGAAGAAAACACAGAAGAAGAAACTTCAGAAGGATTTCAGCCTAAAACAGAAGCAGAGCTTAGAGGAGAGGCTTTACCAAGAACAGACAATTCTCAACAAGGTTTTGGTAGTTTAGATTTAAACATTCCCGAAATGAATGGAATGAATTATGAAGGAAACGAACCTACTGGTGTTGCTCCTCCAGCAGACTCCCCAGCTCCAGAGTTAGATATGTCTGATATGTTGTTACCTCAGTCTTTTTACACAGAAACTTTAAAATCTGAAGGCGGATTAGCAACCAGCACAGATGACAGAGCAGCCAATAAACCAGAAAATCAAGACGCACCTAAAGTAACACAAGCTATGATAGATAAGGGTATGTTTGGAGGTAGAAAACCAAAAGTAGGGCAGCTAATACATACAAATAGAGGTGTTACCTATGGCTCTTTTAAAGCGTGGGCTGAAGATAGCAACATCTCTAAAGAAGACTATCAAGAAAGATTTTTAAATCTTACAGAAAGAGAAGCTTTATCCGTAGTTGACAGATTTGCAGAAAAGTCTGGAGCTGACCAATTTGAATCTAAAATACTTCGTTCTATGTTTACTCAGAATGCTTGGGGAACAGGAAAAGTTTTTGCAGCAGACTTTAAAAAAGGTAGAAGTCCAGAATATAGAAGTTTATTAGATTGGATTCAAGAAGGCACGGGAAGAGATTTTAAAAACGCTAGAACATTAAGTGCTGAAGACGTTAAGGCTATTGAAGATTTTTATAATGAAAATCCAGAAAGGTTTATCAATGAGTTTTTTGACAAAAAACAGATTTACTTTACAACTTTAGATGAATTTAAAGATTTTGGAGATGGCTGGAGTGATAGAGCTGAAAAATTAAGAAAAGCAATGCTTAGTGAATTAAAGCAGGGTAATAATTTTTCTTATGAAGACGAAGGAAGACAAAAGAAAGAATTAACAGCAGAACAAGCAAGAACTCTTAGAGATTTAATGGAAGACATGAAAAAGAAAGAAAGAGTTAGTGGTCGCTCTAAAAACCCTACAAAGCTTACTAGAATAGATAATTAAGTCTGTTTTAGCTGTAAAGATTAATTAGTATCTTTGTTTTTCAAAGAATAATACAGTTATGGCTAAAGGTGTTGAAAACGTAACGAGTCCATTTTCATCAGAAAAACTATCAGTAGATGCTTTTGCTGAAGGCATCAAAGCGAATTATCCAGAATACAAAGAAGTAGATAATAATTCTCTTACTAAAGCGATATTAGAAAAATATCCAGAGTACGAAAGCAAAGTAGAAACACCTTATACTAACGAAGAAGCTAGAGACGTAAGAGAAAAACAGGAACAAGAACGTAAAAAAAAAATTTTTACGGAATCAAGTTCTGCTGGGGAAACTCAAGCTTCAACTGCGGAATTACAAGCAGGAGATAAACTTGCATCTTATACACAACAACTTGACTCTAAGTTAAATCAAGCCCAACCTACCGAAAAAGATTTTTTTACAGGAACTTTTGGTAACATATTAAAAGGTTTTGACAAAATAATTCCAATAGGACTAGGGGACTGGATTGACGATATGGGTCGTGCGGCAGTCGCTGGTCACTTTCAAGGTATAGCTGCTGAAAATTCTTCAGACCTTTTAAAAGCAGGTAATTTAGCCACACACGAAGAAATTCAAGAGTTTTTAAAAGCAAACGAAAAAGCCGCCTCTTTGGGTGCTTCTGCAGAAATGCAAGAATTCACCAGAGTATATGAAGAAAACGGAGAGGGAATGAAGGGCGTTGTTATGGGTTTGTTAGAAAGCGGGGTAACAATAGTTCCAGAGTTAATACTCAGCTCTTTAGTTTCTATGTTTAGCAATACTGATGCTTTAGCTGCTGGAGGAACTGCTATAGGTTTAGGTGCTGCTCGTGGTGCTGCTGTAGGTTCTACTGCTGGCGGTGTAGGTGCTGCGCCTGGGGCTGTAGCTGGTGCTGCTGCTGCAATTCCTTATGCTTTTGGTGCAGCTAGTGCTGCTCTTGAGGCAGGTGCTACGTTTGCAGAATTATTACAAGAAGAAGCGGGAGAAAACGTCAGACTAGACGAAGCAAAAGTTAAAGAAATACTAAACGATAAGGAAGCCTATACTAGAATCAGAAACAAGGCTGTTGTTAGGGGTGTTACTATTGGTGTTATTGACACTATTACAGGTAAACTTGGTGGTAGTGCTTCAAAGCTAATTACAGCTAGGTCTGCAGCTAAGTCTGCAAGTGGTGTGGTAAGTAAAAAAGGATTTACACAAGCAACAGCAGCATCTACTCTTATAGAGGGTATTGGTGGTTCGGCAGGTGAAGCAACAGCAAGAGCTGCAATTGGTCAAGAAATGGACGTTTCTGAAATTGCGTTAGAAGGTATTGCCGAGTTGCCAATGGGTATTCGTAACGTAGTTACTACTCAGATATCTTCTCCTAAATACTATGTAAACGGAAAAAGAGTAAATGCTGAAACTGTAGACAGTCTTATTGAGACTATGATTCCAGAAGACTTAGCTGAAGCAGATATAGTAATAAAAAATGACTTTGAGGGAAGACAAAATAAAATAGACGAAAAAGTAAAAAAATACAAGGTTAGTTCTGAAGTAAAAAAGTCTAGCCCTAATTTATCTGATAAACAAGTAGAAGAAGTAACCAATCTACAAACAGAGTTAGATAGCCTTGAAGGTAAAAAATCAGAAGCAAGTAAAAAAAGAAGCTCTGAAATAAAAGAAAAAATTAATGAAATACTAGAAAACCCAGAAGGCGCAACTACACCTCCTGCAAAAAAGAAAAAAACAAAACCTGCACCCGAAGAAACTACAGACGAAGAAGCTATAGAAGAGCTTAATAAAGAAGGGAAAGCTGCCACTAAAGAAAATATAGAGGAAAAAAAGAAAGAAAAATTTGTTCAAGCACAGGTTATTACTGCGGAAGAAGCAGATGCTATGGCAGAAGAAGCAGATGCACAAGCACCTGTTACAACTGATGCACAAGTTATTACTGCAGAAGAAGCAGATGCTATGTCTGTTAAATTGCCTAATGGAAACGAATACGTAATTGATTCAAAAGGAAACATTACCAATAAGAAAAGTGGCAAGGCTATAAAAAGAACTAGCGTTACTGGTAAATCTGTTTTGAAGGCTTCTAAGGAATCTAAAGTTGAAAAACCTGCAACACCTAAGAAAACCACTAAAAAGCCCGCAAAAACAAAACAAACACCTAAACAGACTCAACAAGAACAAACTGCAGTTCCAGAAGATTCAGAAGCTGTAACAAGTGCAGATATGTCTGTTTTAAATTTAGTTTTAAAAGATGCTAAAGAAGGTCAAGTAGAAGAGTTAAACGGTAAAAAATACACTGTTAAAAACGGTGAAATTGTAAACTCTGAAACAGGTAAAAAGGTTGTAGTAGGCACACCTGCTACTAAAAAAGCAACCCCTAAAAAACCAGCAGCTAAAAAACCTGCTACTAAAAAGACAGACACTAAAAAACCTGCTACTAAAAAGACAGACACTAAAGCAGAAGAAAAACCAAAAGAGGTTTCTTATAGAAATAATGTTTATTTAGTAAATCCAGACGGAACTATTACTAATAAAAAAACAGGAAAATCTATAAACCCTAAAAGTGTTACTGGTAAAGCTGTTTTAAAGAAACTTTCAGAGACTGAAAAAACAACTAAAAAACCTACTACTAAAAAGTCTAAAACTAAAGAGGCTAAAGTTGAAGAAAAAAAAGAAGCCACCAAAAAAACAGACACTAAAAAAATAGAGCAGGCAAAAAGAAAAAATGAAAAAATAAACGAGTCTGCTCCTCGTTCAAAGTACAAAAGGCTTAAAGTAGAGTTACTTAGAACTGCTAACGGATACACTACTGTTGTAGAAAAAACAGACAAAAGAACAAAAAAGGTAACAAGATACGAGTTCGATATTTTTGTAAACGCAAAAACTGGAGCTGTAACTCATAGTGTTACTGAATTTGTTGATGGCAAAAAGAAAGACACAAAAGAGCTAAAGGATGCTAAAGGTTTTATAGATGCTGTTAATAAAAGAGTTGCTTCTGGTGCTGTTGTTAGTAAATCTTTTCAGTCTCAAGTTGACGCTCAAGTAACCAGAGATAAACAAAAATCTGAACTAGAAAGAGTTGTTCCTTTTAAAGAAAAAAAGGAAAAAACTTACACAAAAAGAATTACAAAATACACATACAAAAATTCTAAAGGTGAAGAGGTTGTAGTAACCATAACGTCTTATACAGGGCAAAAAGAAAGAGGTATGCCTGCTGCTAAGATTACTTTTTCAGATAAAAGAAAAGATACAGAAATTGGCAGCAAGCAACAACTAGATGTTTTTGTTGGTAAATTAAAACGTAGAAACAATATAAAAGTAGAGTTAGTATCTGAAAGCAAAAAGACTATTGGAGCAACAGAAACTCTTAGTGAAGATTTAAAAAGCACAGAGCCGATATTACCAGAGGTAGCTAAAAAAAGCAAAAGAAAACCTAGAGCTAAAAAATTACCTAGTAATGTTAAACCGTTTAAAAGAACAATAGTAAAAGCTAGAACAGACTTTGAACCTGCTGTTTTTAAAATTTTGCTTCCAGACGGTTCTGAGGTGTTTTTCCAGAAACAAATTGACGGAAAAATTCAAGAGGTTAAAGTTATAGAAGGTACAAGAGACGAGTATGGTGCTGTTAAAGATTCAAAATCTTACGACAGTATTCGTGAAGCTATATCTGATTTTAAAAAGAAATCAGAAGCAGAAACTAAAGCTGAAACAAAACCAGCAGCTAAAAAACCAGCAGCTAAAAAACCAGCGGCTAAAAAACCAGCGGCTAAAAAGCCTGCGGAAACTAAAAAAACATTTAAAGAAATAGCCAAAGAAAAAAAGGACAAAGAAAAGGCTGAAGTAAACGATGAGGTTAACCAAATCGAAAACGAAATAGAATATTTAGATTCTGAAAATGTAAACTTAAATGAAGAAATTCAAATAGAAAAAGGAAACATTTCTGAAGCTAAAAAAGCTGCTCGTGAAAAAATAGCTAAAGTCAAGAAGTCTAAAAAATCAGCAGCTAAAAAAGCTGAAGCTATTGAAGAAATCAAGGCTGAGTTACAAGACGAAGTAGATGATTTAAATGGTAACATTGAAAACTACAAAGAAGACCTTAAGGCTAATAACTCTGAAATAAAAAAACTACAGAGACAAAAAGCTAAAGCTAAAGAAAAAGGTAAAAAAAAAGTAGAAGCTGAAAAAGCTAAACCAATATCTAAAGCTAAAGATGGTTCAAGATTAGTCTATGAAATAAACTCTAAAACTTATGTTTTAGAACTTACCGATGATGGAAGTTATGAGTTATACAACGAAACAGACGATGTAGTAATAGACACTTATGATAAAAAATCTGATGGCACAAAAGCGGTAAAAAAATTACAAGAAAGAAAAGAAGTAATTGATGCTGTAAACGCTTATAATGAAGCAAGTTTAAAAAACGAAGAAAGAAAAAAAATACTAGAAAGACTTGGTTTCAAAAAAATGTCTTTGACAGAAGGTTATCAAGATATACTTAATAAAATTCCAGAAACAAAAAAGGGAAAAGTTTTTAATTTCTTGCAATTAATTACAAAAGAAATTGCAATTCTTCCTAACTCTTTAAACAAATTCTTGTCAATTAAAGAAGACCAAATTGACTTTATGTCTAAGTCAGACATTAATAAGCTTAAAAATCTTCAGAAACACGTTAAAGAAGTTTTGCAACCTGCTTCTAAAAAGTCTACTTATGCTTTTATGGGTAATAAGCCAAACTCTAAAGCAAATAAAGATTACGTTAAAGCATACAATATTTATGTAGATGGAGTTCAAGATATATTTAACAAATACATGGGAAAAAATCTTGGATACAAGATTGAATCTCAGTCTAAAGAGCGTTCTAGATTATTGACAGACGAAGAGGTTGATGCAACAATTGAAAACGAACAAGTTAAAGAGTCTGTTAATCGTGCAAGAAGAATACTTAAATTATTTTCTCCTAACGTAAGGATAGTAATACATCAAAGCAGAAAGGCTTTTGATGAAGCTATGGCTAGAGAGTCTGTTAACGGTGTTGCTTCTGGTGTTGAAGCTGGTAGATATATACAGAATAAAAACACAGGTGTAAAAGAGATACATATAAACCTAGAAAATGCAACAGCCACTACAGCTATTCACGAAGCGTTTCATGCTTTCTTTGATACCGCATACGGTCAAGACCCTAATATAGCAAGAGCTTTAGCTGGAAGACTTTATTCAGCATTAAGAAGAGGCGGAGTAGAAGACAGGAGAATTGCATTTAAACTACAGAACTTTATAAAGCAATATAAAGATGTAGATGTTCAGTCTGAAGAGATGCTTGCAGAGCTTGCAGCTATTATGTCTGAGTCTAACGCTGTGCTTTCTAAGCCTGTTATCATTAAGCTGGCTAACTTGATAAAAGACTTTTTGATTGCTACTGCTAAGAAATTAAAAATAGACAACAGACTTGTCAGACTTTTAGAGTTTGAGCAAAAGCAAAGAATGGAAGAAGCGGAAGCTATAGAGTTTATGAAGTCTTTTGTAAACGCTGTTGAAGATTCTTCTGTTAATCCTCTTCAAAACCCTATAGCAAGTATGCCTCAGTTTAAGTCTCAAGACTATGACTTGAAAGATATGCTTGTTGAAATGTCTAACCTTACCGAAAATACCGAAAACGAAATAGGGGGAATGGTTGTAGACTTTTTTGAAAAGGGACAGATTATAAAAAAGGCTATTAAGAATGGTCAAATAACAACGGGTCACAAGCTTGAAGAATTAAACAACAAGATGTTCTTAATGCATCAGCCAGACAACGCTGCTGTAAATACGATTAGAGACAATAAAGGGAAGACCATAGGAAATGCTTTTGGTGGTGTTTTGTTCCCATTAAAATTTGAAGGTGCTTTTTGGGCTTCAACTAGAGCTAAAGCTCAAGAAATGGCTGACCAGCTAAACACAATGTTGAAACTTGATGGTAAAATCAGAATGGTTTTAACCGCAGCACCACTTGACAAGCTGCTTTCATCTACCGTAGTAGCAAGAAACGTCTCTTCTGTTTTAAATAATTATGCTGATAGGCTTAATCTCTCAGAAAGAAACAGATTAAAAATACAAAGAACAAAATATGAAAATTTATTTAAAGTAAAGGTAAATTATTTTGATAGATACTCTGACTTAAATCTTAAATCAAAAACACAGAAACTTACAAATTCTGAAAAAAAGACATTAAGAGAACGTAGGGCTTTATATAACTCTATGGAAAAGGTCGGTCTTATAGAAGTAAAAGAACTAAAAAACGGAAAACTAAAACTAATTAAAAAGAAGTTTAAGACATCTGAAGAATACGAATCAAGGTTTGATACTCTTTTAGACCCAGATAACTCTACTTTTGACACGAGAAAATTAATTTCAACAACATCGACAACTGCTTTTGTTCAAGAGCTTTCTTATGTTCAGAATAGAAAATTGTCTGAAATTTTAGAATTAGGATACACTAAAACTGGTACGCCAGTAGCTTTAAGAAACACAGAATTACAAGCTGCTATTCAAAAAATGCATACAGAGCCTTTAATTATGAAGATTGAGGCTGGAATGGCTTATGCTATATTAGAAACAGACAGCGCAGTAGAAGCGGTTGAGGTAACGGGTGAGGGAATGCATCCTTCTTATCCTTTCCAGATTAGGTTAAAAGACAGCTCTAAGTCTGTTAAGGTTAAATTCTTGGAAAAACCTCAGAATCCAGTACAAGGAAAAATATACGACCTTTCTAAAGATGTTGATTTTAATGTAAACGATTACTTTGATAACGAAAACTCTTATAAAAATATAAGAGATACAATATTCCCAACTTCTGGGGTTAGCCAGCCTGTAATTTTTAACGGTGACAAATCTAAAATCAGCAATGTAAATGAAGCGTACCAAGAGCTTTTGGATGAAAGTCAGCTAAAAGACAGAGCAAAAAGGAAAAAAGAAAATGAAAAGGCTTTAAGTGGTTACAGTAAAGAGCGTTCTCAGATGACTACAAAAGAGCGTTCTCAATTTAAAGAAGAGGCGGTTGAGTCAGACTCTGTTGAGCAGCCCGCAGCCGAACAGAATCAAGGAAACACTCCTCAAGAAAAAAACAAAATAGCTAAGATTAAGTCTGCTAAAGATTTGTTTGTGTTTTTAAAAGAGACTTTTGTAAGAGCCAGAGAGTTCACAAAGTCTACTGGTCTTGCTTACACTGAAACTCAAAAGAACATAAGGTCTTTCTTAGAGGCTATGAATTCTCAACTTTCTAGAACGGCATTTAGAGTTAGACTACAGGGTCGTATGCTTAGAAAGCTTGCAGACTCTCCAGAGAAGTTAAAGCTTGTAGAAGATTACCTTGTAGCTGAACCTAGTCAAAAACAAGCTATAAGAGAGCAGATAGAAAAACTAGAAAAGGGCAGTAAAATTTTAGCGGTTGCTGATGGAATGAGGTCTTACATAGATAGTATGTCTGAAAAATTCTTAAACAGTCCTTATTTTGACTCTCTTCCAGAGGTGGCTAGTAAAAAGATAGAGTCCTACGTTGTTCAGAAAGGCAAAGACAAAGGTAAAACTAAATACAGGGTTGTTAATACAAAGACTGGAGAGGTTTTAGCTGCAGACTTAACAAAAGCTGCTGCCGAGAAACAACAACAACAGGCTGGTATAAAGGACATCATCAGAAATAATCTTGGAAGCTACCTACATACATCTTATAGATTCTTTAGCGACAGTAGCTTCAAAATTACAGACAAGAGTAAGAAGGCTGCAATACAGGGTCAATACGAGGCTGTAAGGGCAGAAAAGATAAAAGAGCTAATGGATGATGGCATGACTGAAAAAGAAGCTATAGAGTCTTTAAAAGACCCTAAGTTGATAACAGAAATGCAAGAACTAGCTACAAAGCAAATTGAAGATTACATTAGAAAAATAGAAGAAGTAAGAGCAGACCCTAAGTTTAAAGTGTTGGGTCTGAACGCTGCATCTGCTAAAATACCTAAACCAGCTTTCCAAAGAAAGAAAGGTCTGCCAGACTACATAGAAAATATGTTAGGAATAGAAAAAGACCCAGTAAACAGATTTGTAAATAGTGCTTTGGTTATGGCTCAGACTTTTTATAAGGCACAGTTGGTTCATAAAATATCTCAGTCTGTTGGTGAGGATTATGTTAAAGATTCTATAACTGATGCCGAAGCTGCATCTGGAAACTGGAAGCTAGTAAAAGACAAGTATTCTCCGCTGGGGGGCAAGTATGTTCAAGTAGAGATTTTTGAAATGCTTCAGTCTAAGCCTCTTCTATCTTCAGACAATTTGTTTTTTGACGGATACTTCAAGGGTCTTAAGCTTATGCGTAAGTCTAAAGTAATATGGAACATACCTACTTGGAGAAAAAACTGGTTTGGAGGTTGGTTCTTTATGGCTGCTAACGGTGTTATAAACAAAAAATTCGCTCAAGACACTAAAAACAGAGCAGATAGACTACTAAAAGGAATGTCTAACCCAGAGATAGAGGCTCTTTTAGATGAGATGGCTGAAAATGGTTTGATTGGAGCAGATGTAAATGCTGGTCTTATTGATTTAAATGATGCAGCTATGGGTATGATGTTTAGCGATGAAGACTTAGGTACAATTGAAGCTAAGTACAAGAAGCTCTTCAACAAAATGAAAAATGCAGACTCTAAACTAGCTGAGAAATACGCAGCTGTAGATGATTACTCAAAGCTAATTATATACAGGGTTGAAAGAGAGTCTTTCGCTAAGAAGTTATTTGGAAAACAATATTCTGAACTAACAGAAAAACAACAAGCTGAAGTTAGAAAACAAGCTGCTGAGTTTGTAAAACAGAATACACCTACATTCTCTAGGTTACCAAAATGGTACACAAGGGGTAGGGTGGCTGGTAAAGAGATTAGTTTTGCTCAATTACCTCTAGGTGATTTCTTAGGTTTTAGACTTGAATCTATAAGAAGTCTGTTTGCAAATGTCATGAATGCAGTAGCGGACTTAAAGAAAGCAAGAACAGACACCAGTTTAAACGATGCTCAAAAAGCTGAATACAAGGCTGCTGGTCAAAGGAGAATGGCTGGTTCTATGTCTATACTAGCAATGAGAATGGCTATACCTGTTTTGTTCGCTAAAATGGCGTTAGATGAAGAAGACGAAGAACTACAGGATGATGCGGTCAGACTAAGACCCTCATGGATGGAAGGTCATACCCTTTTAGTTAAAAGCATAAGCGATGAAGGAATAGTTAAGGTGTACGATTATAGTATGGAAGACCCTTATGCTGAAGTCATAGATATGACTAGTGGAGACCTTACTATTTTTGAAGACTTTACTAAGCCTAATATGCTTGTAAAATTAATTACACATTTAACAGAAGGTAAAGATGCTTACGGAAGAGACCTGTATGAAAAAGCAGACCCTAAAATTTTGAAGATGAGTAAATTCTTAGGCTATACCATGAAACAAGTTGTTGTTCCACCTTCATTTTCAGCTTTAGTTAAATACAAGAATCCTACGCATTTAGGCATAAGAGACTATGAAATAAATATAGGTCAACAGTTTTACTTCCAAGCAAAAGAATATGTTTCTACAAAGAAATACTATGAACTGGAAGGCAGAGCTAGGAAAAACAGACTAACAGCTTTAGATGAAGTCAGAGAAATGTATCAAGCTGTTATGAATGTTGCTGTAGCTAAAAACAACCCTAAAATGATGCAGTCTGCAAGCAGGGTACTAAATAGATTCGGAAAGAGGGAAAAGATGTATATTATGTACGGAATAGAAGTTTAACAATAACCTAAAAAACAATTATGAGGTTTATTCAGATTTTTAAAGACAACAATGACTGGAATGAAAAAACCATTATAGGCTTTCTTTCATTTGCGGTTATGGTATTAGTAATGTTAGCGGATGTTATTACTGGAGCTTGCGGTACAGACTTACCGATTAACGAGTTTACTTACAATTCTTTTGTGATTACTACTCTAGGTAGTTTTGGAATTGCTGGTTTAGAGAAGTTTGCTAAGAAAGGCGAGTAATGGAATTAGAAGTATTACGATTTAGCAGTGAAAAAGATTCAACCAATGGATTATTATTCGATGTCACAGACGGGCGTAAATTTTTATGTTACACCCTTGAGGATGAACAAAGAGATGTCAAAGAATACGGTGAAACTAGAATTCCATCAGGAACATATCGGATTACTCTCAGGAAGGTTGGAGGATTTCATGGTAGATACCTAAAGAAGTATGGGGAGATGCACAAAGGAATGCTATGGGTACGTGATGTACCTAACTTTGAGTATATCCTTATTCATACTGGTAATACTGATGAACACACTGCTGGGTGCTTACTTCTTGGTGATACTCAACAAACGAATTTTGAGTGGAGTGATGGATTCGTTG